>ERZ1034547.52-NODE-52-length-33638-cov-6.244856_pt1 | contig 33638 bp, 26 predicted proteins | sample MGYA00520642_ERZ1034547 | MGnify/ENA primary metagenome ERZ1034547 (study PRJEB33760, sample SAMEA4777713) | hypersaline lake metagenome | biome: hypersaline environment; feature: brines | place: Spain | collected 2012-08 | depth 0 m ... | reverse complement strand
ACCGCCCACCCGCCCGCCACCGATGACGAGCACCGGACGGTCCTCTGTCCCATCCTCGGAGACGACCTGTCGGTTGAGGGCGCGGAGTTGGTCGGTCGTTCCGACCACCACCATCACACTCGTCGGATCGAGGGGGGTGTCGGGCCGCACCGGCCGCAGGGTACCTCGCTCCCAGAGGCCCACGACGGTCGCACCGGTTTTTTCCCGGAGCCCCGCCTCCCGCAGCGTGTGTCCTTCGAGCGTCGTGTTACGGACGGGCAGTTCGGCGAAGCGCAGGGTCCGGTACTGCCCAATTGGGTGCACCTCGCCATGGTCCGTGGTGACGCGGGTGGCCAGCTGCTCGCCGAGCCACCGTTTGATCGGGAGCACCTGCGAGGCGCCGCTCAGCTCCAGAATGTCCTGTGAGTCGTCGTCGTTGACGAGGGCGGCAATCGGTACGTCTGGGGCCACTTCCCGCACCGTAAGCGTGATGTTCGTGTTCATCTGGTCGTCGTGGTTGGCGAGCACGAACCGGGCCCGGTCGGTCTGCACGGCCTCGTACGTCTCTTTGTCGTCCACGTCCCCGGTCACCACTCGGACGCCGTCGACCTGCAGGTTGGCTGCTTTGTGGGGGTCGGGTTCCAGCACCACGTACGGGACATCGTCGCGCTCCAGGCGCCGGATGACGCCTTTCGCAATCGCGTCGTAATTGGTGAGTACAACGTGCCCGTCCGTGCCGGGAGGGAGTTCCCGCGGTGCGGTGTTGCGGATCTGCGACTCCAGCCACGGGGCGTAGAAGAAGCGGATGAACGCGAACGGCAGCACGATCAGCAGCATCACGATGCCGGACAGCAGCACGAAGACGCTAAAGAGGCGCCCGATGTCGGACTGGAACGTGATGTCCCCGAAGCCGAGCGTGCTCATCACGGTCAGCGTCCAATAGAGCCCCGTGATCCAGGAGTGCTCCTCCCCCTCCACGTACAGCATGATGAAGTGAAAGACGACCGTGTAGACCGCGATCACGGCCACCAGAATGGCGACGTACCGCAGCAGAATCCGCAGATTGCGCTTCACCTCACGGTCTTTCAGGAAGTAGGAGAGGTGTGTGCTGATGGTTTTCATGAGGGCAGGGGCTGGAGCCATCCGTGATTCGTCGCGCATGCGACGAAAACACGGTCCGCGGCCTAAGTTGTGCCCACTCGTTGTATTTTTGTATTTCGGAGCAGCGACGCCTCCGATGGGTTCGATGAGAGGGCCACTCTGGGCAGGGGATCCTCCCGTCTAATCGCCAGTTTCGATACGCTGCATTTCCCTTCTATCGGCGGGCACAAGTTGTGGCAGAACAGTCCGGCTTCAAGCGCAACGTCGGCCTCTTCATGGCCGTCATGATCGGGATCGGGGCGATGATGGGGCCGGGTGTGTTTGCGTTGCCCAGCGAGGTGGCCGGGTCGATCGGGCCACTCGGCATCGTGGCGTACCTGGCGATGGGCCTCCTCACGCTGTTTACGGCGCTTACCTACAGCGAGCTTGGGGCGGCCATTCCCATCGCCGGCGGTGGGTACTCGTTCGCCAACCGCACCCTGCCCTCCCCGATTGCCTTCCTCACGGGCTGGTTCTTCTGGATCGGCAATACGCTGGCCTGCGCGCTCTACGCCGTCATCTTTGCGCTCACGATCCAGACATACTTCTGGCCCGGGGCGAGCGTCTTTCTGATCGTGCTGGGAACGACGGTCGTCTTCACGGCCACCAATGTGCGGGGGCAGGCCGAGGCCCTTCAGGTCATCACGGTCATGAACGTGGTGGAGCTGCTCATCCTGATCGGGGTAGGCGTGCTGGGCGCGTTCCAGGTGGAGCCGGCCAACCTGGAGCCGTTTGCGCCGATGGGCCTCGGGCCGCTTATCCCCACGATGGGCCTGATCTACATCTCGTACGTGGGCTTCGACCTCATCACGGTGGCGGCGGAGGAGATCATCGAGCCCGCGAAGACGATTCCCCGGGCCATTCTCATTACCCTCGGGGTGGGCATTGCCATTTACGTGCTGATCTTGTGGGTGATGATGGGCGCCGTCTCCTACAAGGAACTGGCACAGACGAGCACTCCGTTCATTTTCATCGCCGACTACCTGTTCGGCGGGTGGGGCCGCTGGGCGGGCATCATCGCCACCATCATGGCCAGCCTCTCGGCGTTTAGCGTGACGCTGGGGGCCAGCTCGCGCGTGCTCTTCGCGCTGGGACGCGACGGGCACTTTCCGGAACTCTTTTCTCGGCTGCACCCGACCTACCAGACGCCCCACATCTCGCTCTTCATCTGTGGGGGGCTGGTGGTGCTTCTGAGCGGACTCGGTGTCGTTCGGTTCCTCGCGTCGGTCAGTAGCTTCGGCTACCTCGTGGCCATTGGCATTGTCAACGTCGCGGCCATCGGGCTCCGGCGGCGCATGCCCAACCTTCGGCGCCCGTTCAAGGTGGCCCTCTACCCGGCGGCGCCCATCCTGGGGGCGATCTCCTGCTGGTTCTTCGTGCCCACGCTGGAGCCGCGAAGCCTGCTGCTGGGAGGCGGCTTGACGCTCGTCGGCTGCGTGCTGTACCTGCTGCAACCCGAAAACCGCGAGGAGCTTCGCGCGATCCCCACGCTCCTCCGCTCCGTCAAACTTCGAATTCAAGCCTACTGGAGACCTCACATGAATGTACTCATCGTCGGGGGCGGAAGCCAGGGCGCCAACATTGCCGACCGCCTCCTCAAAAAGGACGAAATCCGCATGGTCTTTCGCTCCTCGGAGTACCAGATCACCTTCGTCGAGCAGGACGCCGAGCGCTGCGAGGAGCTGGGGCAGCGCTACAACGTGCCCATCTTCCAGGGCGACGGCACGAAGCAGGACCTCCTGGAGCAGGTGGAGCCGCACAAGATGGACGTGGCCATCGCCGCCACCAACAGCGACGAGCGCAACGCCATCGTGGCCCTGCAGGCCAAGCGCCTGGGCATCGAGCGGGTGATCGCCATCGCGCGGGACCCGGACTACGTCTCCCTGATGGAGGACAGCGGCATCGTCTGCATCAGCGCACCGTACGCCACGGCGGCCATGGTCGAAAACCACCTCGACCGTCCCAGTGTGGCCGACCTCTTCCAGATCGAGAGCGGGGTCGCGAGTCTCATCGAGACGGAGGTGCCGGGCGGCGCCCGTGTCGTCGGTCAGAAGATTCAGGACATCGACATTCCGGAACAGTGCGTCGTGGCGGCCATCATTCGCGAGGACACCTTCGTGGTGCCCCGTGGGGAGACCGAAATTTGTGCGGGCGACGAGGTCGTCTTCGTCGGCCCGAGCGATGCCATCCAGACGGCACACGACATCTTCTCGGCGGACGCCGAGACCACCGCATAACCGCTACGCCAGTGCGCTCTCCCGGCCCGAGTCGCGCACGAAGAGGCACGAGCTGCGCGTGCGCCGCACAATCATTTCCATGAAGGACGGATCTACCTCACGCGCGAGCCCGAAAATGTTGAGGTCCGCTTCCGGAGTGTCGGCAAGTTGTTCTTGAAAATCCCCTTGTAGCACGTGCGATTCCGTCGCGTCGGGCAGGCGCGCATCCTCAATGAGCCGGGCGTGATATTCCTCGGCGCCCGGCATATCCTCCGACGCCGGGCACACGGTGACGAGCCGGAAGGCGCCATCCCAGCTTTTCCGGATTTGCAAGGCCAGTAGCAGCGGCAGGTCGAGGTTCGGCAGGCGGAGGCCGAGCTCCCAGTCGGGGCTCTGGTCGGTCACCCACACGTTGACCCGCCGCTCCTGGCTGAAGGCGGCCTCCGGATGTTCGTACAGCAGCGCCACCCCCATCTCAAACTGATCGGCCACGTCGACAAAGCCCTGCAGGGTCTCGGTGTTGTAGCGGTGCGCCAAGCCGAAGAGGATGTTCGGGCGGAAGGCGCTTCCGCGCAGCACCGAGGCGCTCGCCCGGACGCCCTTCAGCAGCGACGGCTCCTCGACGATGGCCGAAGTCGCCAACAGCTCCTCGCCCTGAAACGTACGCGTCACCTCGGCAATCCCATCGAGGTCGTTGGACGCGGGTGCCGACTCGGTCTCCGGCAGCCGAACGCCCACAATTTTGATCGAGCCTTTCGGTTCGGCCAGGGTGCGCAAGAACCGGAAGATGCCGTCGAGCTGCGCGCGGGCCGTGACGGGCACGAGGAGGTTGGGCTTCCACGAGCGCTCGTTGGGCTCCTCTTGCGTGCGTGCGACCTGCTTCGAGGCCCAATCGGCCAGCGAGACGAAGATGCTGCTGCGCACGGTCTGCCAGGGCGTCGTTAGGCGGCGACTCACGAGATAAACATACACGCTTAGGATGATACCCAGTGCCACGAGCGTGAAGAAGGGACTGATGATAAAGAGCGCCACCGTGCAGCATGCGACGCCGAGGAGGGGCACCCAGAACGGGATCGCAAAGGTGGGCCGGAACGAAATCAGTCCAAGGCCCTGCTCGATAGCCACGACGCCGTTGATCGTGAGATAGATGAGCAGGAAGAACATGGTGATGAGCATCGCCACCGCGTCGAGCCCGCCGAGGAGCAGGGCCCCGGCAATCAGTCCGCCGGTCGCCAGCGTGGCATTGCGCGGATCGCCCCCGGAGGTCCGGCGGCTGAGCCAGTCGCCGGCCGGGACGATGCTTTGCTCGGCCAGGGCCTGGAGTACGCGCGGCGCCGCCACCATCGCACTGATCGTGGCCGTAAACGTCGAGGCCAGCAGACCCGCCAGAACGAGCTCGCCGACGGCCGCCTTCTCGATCACGATCAGGCGGTTTGCCTGCAGTTCGGCCGGCGAGGCCACGACGCTGTACCAGATGGCCATTCCGACGTACACGACCAGCGCGGTGCCCACCGCCGCCAGCGTGCCACGCGGAATGCTCTTCCGTGGCGTCTTGAGCGACCCCGACATGCTTGCGCCCACCATGACGCCCGTCCCGCCGGGGAAAAAGATAGCAAAGAGCGTCCAGAACGAGACATCCTCGAACGCCCCCCACAGATCCGGCCGATGCACCGCGCCGCCGCCTCCGCCGAGCTCCGTTGCCCCGAGCAGGATAGAGACCAGCGACACCAGAATGATGACCATGACGAGCCCCTGGATGCGAAACGCCACATTCGCCGAGATGAGCGCCACGCTCAGCGCGGCGGCGAACACGGCGTAGGCCACGAGCCACGGCGAGTGCTCCGGAAAAAGATAGAGCCACCCTTCCGTAAAGCCGTAGATGTAGAGCGCCCCCGAGAGCGCTTGCCCGAAGTAGAGCGGCAGACCGATGCTCCCCCCCGTTTCCAGGCCCAGCGACTTGGCGATAATCGAAAAGACGCCGCCGGCGCCAATGTGGATGTTCGTCGTGATGGACGAGAGCGAGAGCGCCGCCGTGCCGGTAATCACAAACGTGGCGATGATGATCAGAAGCGCGCCGAGCAGGCCGGCTTCCCCGACGACCCACCCCTCGCGCACATACATCATAAGCCCCAGAATGGTGAGCACAGTGGGGCGATACACGCCCCGAAATGTGCCCAGCAGGGCATCGTCCCGGTCGGGGGGCTCAGCGGAGGCGTCGGCGGTGTTCATCAGTTCGAGAAGGTACAATGTGGAGGGAGGGGATGGCGAGGCCGTTACGAAAGTACCATTTGAATCACCATCCAGAGGGCGGCCAGGAGAGCAAAAGCCACGGTGCCCAGGAAAAAGTAAAAAGCGAAAGGAGTGTTTTCGTCTTCGTTGTTGGGAGTGTTCTGTGGATCAGACGTCATGACAGACCTCGCAATGTATGGCTTGGGTACAGTTGCCCGCAGTGGGGCAGTCGGAGACGGAAGGGCCGTCCCGAGCGCACCGCTGGCGCGCGTACGTTCGCCAGTCCCCTGCCCTTGAAGTAGGGCTTGGGGAAGGGCCTACGGTGTGCCCGGGCAATGCGAGAATCAACAGCGAAAGACACAGAGAAGAGGGCAGGTCAGCTCAAAGGCGCCCTTCATCCCTGCTGTAGAGGCGAGGTGCTGCGAGGGGACGTGGGAGAGAGAGGCTGCCGAGGCCGGCGAAGAGCGGCCCTCAGAGGGCGGTTCGTATTCGGGTCTTTGCGTTCGGCTTTCGCTGGCGAACGGCAGGCGGATGGGGGACGGCAGAAGCGCGGCGGGTGCCCAGGGGGCCGAGTCGGTGACACGCAAGGGAAGATCCGGCTGCGGAGTTGGGCCGGCAGAAGGCGCCGGGACGGCAGCGTGCTGTAGTTCTTGCGTCCCACTCAGAAGAAGCAGGATCAGGCCGAGAGGCCAGATGTGGGCTATGACGTGCCGAAAAGACTGCATGACTCAACGATAGGCCGTGTCGGCAGGGACGTTCAAGACGTTCGCAATTATGGAGTGTTCGAGGAGGAAGACGGTCGATCAAATGTCACCTGTTCGTTCGGCACGGCAGGGCCGGAGACGACGATGCTGTCATCGTAAACCAAGACGTTGGTCCGAGAACTGGCCAAGATCGAGGACATGTCCGCCTTCATCGTAAACGGCACTTCGAGGCGAGGGTCCTCTTTTCCAGCCGGATAGAGCGATAGCTTCTGCGACTCCCCGACGGGATATTTCTCGAAGGCTCGCGTCGCGAACCCGCTGGTCGCCAGTTCCGGCCGCCACTGGTTGCCCCTGGGCGTAACGATGAGAAGCCCGTCTGGGAAGGCGCGCTCCTGGGTATGGTCCTCGACACCGAGGTTCAGCAGTACAGGTTGGCTGGTCGTCTCCTCTGTCTGGTCGGCAGCAGGCGTCTCCGAGGCATCCTCGCTGCTGCAGCCGACCGGGCCCACGGCAATAGCGAGCGCGCCCATGGCAAGGGCAATCGGGATAAGAAGGGCGGTCGGGGATCGGCGTTTTGCGGCGGTTGCGGGCATGGACCTGTCTGTACTTTTGGCAAGCTGTCAATGGAAGAGCACAACGGAAAGGGCGGCTTCTACCGGCGCGGCACTTGCGGCGAGAGGGGGTCCTCGGACGGAGAGACCTCGGAAGAAGCCCTGGACGAAGAGGCTCGGGTTTCCCGTAGCACGCGGGCGGTGCTCCGAAACGAGATGCCCTGGGTCGACGCGGTAGTGATCATGACAGTCTCCACGACCGGCGGGGAGACGGGCACCTCCGCGTGCCAGCGCACGATGAAGTTGGCTCCGACGCCGCCCCGAATGTCATCCACGTCCACGACGGCGTAGGTCGAGGCGAGCGGGTTGAGACTTCGGGTCGTGTCGAGGTAGGACCGTACGCGCTCTCCGGAGCTGTCGTAGTAGTCGATGGTCGAAAGGATGATTGGCGATTCCCGGCTCGTGTTGCGAATGCTGAGGGTCGTGGCCAGGTTCATCGACCGCTCGGCGTTGCGGTAGTAGATGTGCGAATACGCGGGCACGTACAGCGTTTGGCTCCGGACTCGCTTCGTGGGAGCGCCCCGATCCGCCGACGCAGGGGGAGTGGCCGACAGACTGTCGAGGTGGGAGGACGGCGGGTCAGCGGTCGATCCCGGTTCGTTGGACGGTCCGCACGCACAGACCGCTCCGGCCAGAAGAACGACCAGAAAGAGGACCAGTCGGCGCCGCAACGGCGAAGAGAGCATGGCAAAAACGGGTGGTTCATGCGTCGGGACGGGGAAGGGGCCAAATTCTCCTCAGGTGGTTTCCGATCTGGGTAACACCAGATCGTCAGCACCGGGAACGATGTCAATTCGATCCCGCCTCCATAGTCTGCTCAGCGGCTTCGATAGCTTCGTCTTCATCCCGCACGATGACGATGGGCATGTCGGTCGACGTCGCGATCCGCTCCGGTACCGTCCCGAACAGAATGTCTTGCACCGATGGCCTTGTCTCACCCAATACCATAAGGTCATGGTCGCCCGCCCGGTCAAGGATGGTATTGGTGGGAGAGGCGTTTGGGATGAGTTCGAGTCCGATGCGGTCGGCATCAAGAGCGTCCTCCTGCATCTGCTCCTGAGCCTGCTCGAGCATCTCTATCCCTGAGTCTCCTTCGGTTCGCTCCCCCTCCACGACGTGGAGGAGAGTGGCCGTGGCGGTGTTGTTCTTACAGAGGGCACCAACGAAAGGCGCGATCTGAGAAAGATTCTCAAGCCCTCGGAGCGGCACCAGTATGCGCCGCATCTCGTCCATTGTCCCCGGAATGAGAACGCCGTCGCAATTCTCTTCGGTGCTGATGCGCGTGAATGTGTCACGCTTGTCGCCCGTGAAGACGAGCCGCGTCGCCACCTCGGTTCCCATTTCCGCAAAGCGCCGGGCGACGGCATCGAGCGCGTCCTGAGCCTCGCCTGCAAACATGTCCCGCGCGTGTTCGGGACTCGTCTGCTCCGGGACCGGGAACCACCCGAGGAGAACCACTCGCAGTGGAGACAGTGCGCCGATCAGCGCCGGTGACAGCTTGGTCGGGGCCGGGAGTTCTACGTCGATGAGGACGGAGGAAAACGTGAGGTCATTCATAATAATTTGTAACGACAAGATCTCCAAAAGAGTTGCGGATCGAATGCAGTACTGGTGAAAACCTTTTTGGCCATGAAAATAATGCTTCCGATTCTAACGAAGGTTTACCGATACCCCCAACGAACAAACGCTGCGAGTGCTCTGAGAGGTGAATGCCCAAAAGGTCCATTCGGGGGCCGGCCATGCCCAGAAGGGGGATCGACAGGATGGTCGATAGGAGGGCGCCCTGCAGGAGGTTCTCCACCGAGGCGGCCGCGTGCTCCAGGTTCGCGGGGCGGTAGGCAATGTCCGCAATCGCGAGAAACACCGTCTGGGCGGCGATGCCTCCAATTGCGTTGCTGATGGCGAGGGGCGCCCGCCCGTCAATGGCGGCGGTCACGGAGGTGGTGATGCCTGCGATCGAGGTCGCGCTCCCGAGCAGAACCGCACCGAAGATCGCTTCCCCAAGCCCCGTGAGGTCCGCCAGCCGGTCGGCGGTGCTCGTCATCGCCGTTCCGGCCACGCCAACGGCGAGGGCAGACGCGCCGAAGGCGAAAGAGATCGCAGGGAGCGAAAGCGCGTTCCAGGGCAAGAGTTGCATCCGGGACCAAGTCTCGATCGGGCGAGGGGAATCGGGCCACGGGCCATCAAAGGAGCCTCGTCGAGGGATGTTTTTTGCCTGGATCTTCCGGGTTTAAACGACGGGATCTCGGGGCCAAGCTCACCGACCGAAGGCCCGCTTCCAGCATTGGGTGAACCCGCAACTCAGCCGGTGAGAAGCCGTTTCGCCGTGTCGACTACGCCTGGCTGGGCCGCAACGAGGTACCGGTGGCCTGACTGGAGACGCGTGTCGGGCTGGGGCACCTCCCCGTTCGTAATGTCGAAGACGACGTGACTCCGGCCTGGAAACCCGATGGCGTCGAGGCGCTCTCCAGCAGCAGGCGCCTCCGGGCCGACGCGGATCTCAAGCACGTCGAGGTCGGCGGCCACGTCTTCGAGGGCCCGCACGTCGTCGCCCAGAATCTGGTTGACTGCGGCTTTCGCCCCGGCCCGTTCCGGGTAGACAATCCGGTCGACAAATTCCTCTTCCGTGTTGAGTCCATTGGGCCCATCGATCCGGGCAACTGTTCGGATCTCATCTGCCAGATGCTTCGCTGCCGCACAGATCGCGAAGTTCGTTGAGCCCTTACCCGTTAGAGCGGCGAGAATATCGGCCCGCTCAGGATCTGCCTGCGCGAGGACGCTTTGGTTTGTAGCGTCGCCTTCGATAACGGTGGACCGGAGCATCTCCTTGGCCCCTGCGGCGGCCTCGGGGTCCGGGTCGATGAGGTAGGCATCGTGGCCGTAGTCTTCCAGCACGCGGGCCGTACGGTGGCCGACGCGCCCGGCCCCGGCGATGATGACGTGGAGGTCCTTGGCCTGGGTGCTACTGGCGGCGGTCATGGGAAGGGCATCTACTGAATGGAGGAGAGACAGGCGTCGGCATGGACGCTTTTCTTCTCGAAGCCCCCAGCCGTCCAGTCAAGCTTATCTGTTGGGCCCGTTGGAAGTTTGTAGGGAACCGTTCAGGACGGTGTCCCCGGAGCTCCGGAAGTGATCGGGAGATCGGAACTGGATTGTATTTTCTGGTGGTTGGAACGCTAAGGGACCTCGCCCCTCTACTCATTCGGACCCCTGACTGTCGTTCACACGGCTTCCTTGAGACCCTTTCACTGCGCCTTACCTCCGTTACCCCCGGAGCAGGCGAACGACCTCGTCGGTCACGGCGGCCTGCACGGCAAGCACGTACTGGCGCCCGGGCGAAAGGACAGTCTCGGGGCCGGGAAATTCCCCACTGTGCTGGTCGATTACGACCAGCGCGCCGCGAGGCAGTGACACCGCTTCCAGCGTCTTGCCGGCGGCCGGGGCCCCCTCGACAACCGTAATACTGATGAGCTCAAATTCACTGCTGACCTGCTCGATCGTGCGGACCCCGCCGCCGCTCACCTCAATCACCTCGTTCGCGGCGGCCCGGGCGGCCAGGATTCCGGGATACACGGTGGCGTCGACCATCTCCCCAAACTCCTTCTCGTCCCCGTGGTCGATCCGGGCAACGGTCTTGATGTTCGGAGCGATGCGCTGGGCCGTCATGCAGATCCCGAGGTTCGTCATTGCGCCATAGCTCGTCAGGGCCGCAATCACGTCGCTGCGGTCCAGTTTGGTCTCCCGGAGGATGCTCGGCCGCCCCCCGTCCCCTTGAATCACGGACGCGACGTACTGGTCGGTCAAGAACTGGACGCGGTCCGGGTCCTTTTCGACGATCACGACGTCGTGGCCCCGGCGGTCGAGGCGCTGGGCGGTATGGTACCCGACCTGGCCGCCCCCAATGATGACAATGCGAAGATCTTTGCCCATGGCTCTCGGTTTGGGCTCTCAGTCTGGTGTGCGTGCGCAGCGCAGTGAAGAAGGAAGGCCCTCGGTCAGTTGTCGTCGCCGGTCGAGGCCGACGCGTTCCCGCCGTCGGTGTTGGGGGGCTCGGGGTTGGAGGATTCGGCGCCGGCGGGCTGGGCTCCGCGGAGCATGTTGGGGTTGAGGGCGAGATAGACGCCGCCGCCCACGGCAAGCCAGCCGCCCGCGACCATCCACGTCCGGGGCGAGATGTAAAGCGCGAGAAGGAGGTTCAGCGCACACCCGAGCACCGGCGTCACCGGGTAAAAGGGGACTCGAAACGGTCGGGACAGGTTCGGTTGATCCCATCGGAGCCGGATCACCGCCAGGTTCACGACGATGAACCCCAGCAGTGAGAATAGGCTCGCCAGGTTCCCCACGACCTTAATTGGGGCGAAGGCCGTTGCGAGAAGCATAACGGCGGCGCTCGCGAGGATGGCGACAAAGGGCGTTCCGTAGCGGTGGTGCAGGTTTCCAAGCTGTTCGGGCAGGTGTCCTTCCCTTCCCATGGCAAACGCGACCCGGCTGGACCCAATGACGACGGCATTGAGGGCGCTGATCGTCGAAAAGACGGCGCCGAAGGCGATGAGGGCTGCCCCCAGCGACGCCCCGAACACGCCGATGTCGGGCATAAACCCGACGGCCGCCTTGGCCACGGCCGTCTCGCCGGCCGCCCCGAGCCGCTCGGGGCCGAGCGTCCCGATCGACACGCCGACCACCAGCAGGTAAATGACGACCGTCGCCCCGAGGCTCAGGAAAATGGAACGAGGGATGTTTTTCTGCGGGTTCTCGACCTCTTCGGTGACAGTCGCAATCAGGTCGTACCCCTGAAAAGCGATAAAGGTCAGTCCCATGGCCGGGAGCACGGTCCACGCGCCGCCTTCGGCCGGGAAAAAGGGCTTGAACTTGCCCGCCTGAACCGCACCGATGCCGAAGAGAATAAATACGCCGAGGATGGCGACTTTGACGAGCGTAACGAGCGTCTCGGCCCCGCCGCTGGCCTCGGTTGAGAAGGCGTTGAGCGCGACGAAGGTCCCGACCGCCCCAAGCGCGTAGGCGAGCTCCCACCCCGGCGACGCGGGCAGTCCCTTCCAGTACAGGTGAACAAACTCGACGAAGTTCGACGCGAAGCCCAGCGCATAGAGGGCCCCCGCCGACGCGTAGGTGAACCAGCGGGTCCACCCCATCACGAACGACACCGGGTCGGGGAATGCCTCGTAGACGTACGCGTAGCCCCCTCCGTTTTTCGGGATGGCGCTCGCGAGCTCGGCGTAGGACAGGGCGGTCACCGTCGTCACGCCCCCGTTGAGTGCAAAGACGACAATTGCGCCAGCTCCGGCGGTCTCCGCGGCCAGGCCCGTGAGCACGAAGATGCCGGCCCCAATCATGGCCCCAACCCCAACCATCGTTGCGTCGAGAAGGCTCAGGCTCGCTGCGGGGGCGCGGTCTCCCGTTTCCATAATCGCTGAGTAGCGGTCGATTCTGACGCGGCCAGTTCTCGGGGGCAACAGAAAAGAACCGCCGATCGCTCGGGCCCGGCCGTTGGGGGGCGGGAGGGATCCGATGCGGGGAACGGGTTTTTCAACAGTTCCCTCCCCACGATTATTCCCTCGTACGTTGCCGGCCTCAGATGGCGGCTCGGTTCGGTTCGGCGTTGTTCGAGCACAAGCGCCTGTCGGACAGTGAGAATTCGGGGGAAGCGCGTGAAAAGCGCCAATCCGCGCCTGACCGTCCGGGCACACGACTTCTACCTGAAGGAGCACCCCCGGCAGAAGCGCAATGCCCAGCGCGCTGAGGAAAAGTGAGAAGGCTTGGCTCGGGCACTGCCGTGGAGGAACCTTTCGCCGGCGAACGGGAAGAGTGGAGAACCACCCGACGTTGGAAGGCTACGCAGACGGGAGGAAAGGGAAAAGCCCACCACGGAAGACATGCTTTGGGACTGGTGTTGAATATTAATCTACTGGAGTGAACCCGCCACGACGGGCAGTTCTTCACTTCGGAAGATTCCTTTGGCAACCCACGACAGTGTGGTTATCAACGGCTTCCAGCAGTGCTGCAGAAACCCTGGTTTTTGCAGCAACTTTTTGGCCTCCTCCTCACTCCGCCTGTGTGGCGCTGAAGAGGGGTGGATTTGCTTCAATAGTTGTTGTAGTACCGAGTGATTCACCCTATCGGTAGGGGTCGGGTTTTGAAACGCCGCACGCCGCCCGGTAAGGCCCACCTCCAGCTGCGATCTAAGCTGGACAAGACGCTACCACTCCGCCTCGATCACGGCCCGATCCCGCCCGCTTTCTTCGGCCCAGTGTTCGAGAAACGATTCGATGCGCTCTCGAACCCGTCGGTCCTCTTTGGGATCGCGGGCGATGACCACGAGTCACGGGACCGTTCCTTCGGCCCCGCGCCGGGCAAGGGTCTTCACGGAGGTCTTAGTGTGGATGTACTTCCGGAGATGCGGGACCAAAAAGATGCTGTGTTGCTGAATGTCAAGTTCCGGGGTGAAGCGACGCGTCAAACGGGGTCTGGTTCTTCAACACGCCGTAGCAAATGTGAAGTAGTTTCGGCATGGCAGCCCCAATGATGACCATCTCTTCTTTTCCCCGCTCGGCGAGCCGATCGCCAAAGGCCTCGACTGCAGCGTTGCATCGAAGGGCTCCCATTGTTGGGAAGTACAGTGCTCTTCGGAGCCGAGAACTTCCGACTTTTGAAAGATGAGGTTTTCGATGAACCGAGCTTCCCGACTTGTGATGAGCCGGCGTCAGGCCGGCGTAGTCGGCCGCGTCGTCAAAAAAGTGCGCTCAGAGGGGTAACCCGGGGCCTATGTTGACATTTTGCACGTATCCCGAAAGTACCCCTCCAGGGCAAGCCACAGTCCCGCCTGGCGAAGTGAATCAATCGTGACACCTACAACCCCCGCTTGTCGCCCCACGCGCCGCACGGATTTGTAGACACCATCCGGTGTGAGCGGCGCGCCGGCATTCTGTCGGCTGACGGACCGCCACAACGGACCGCTCTGGATGTCGTATGCCTCCTGTAACGCCTCAATCTCTTCAACGACCGCATCGGGAATCTGCACGTATCGCCCCGTGGCATCGTCCGGGAGATCCAGCACCCAGTACCGGCCCAGCGGCCGGACGTCCTGTACGCGCAGCGCAGCCACCTCTCGTCGCCGCAAAGCCCCAAACACAATCGTAGTGATGAGTGCTCGGTCACGAGGCCCAGTGCGAGGCATTGCCGTTGCCACTTTTACGAGCTTCTGCACTTGCGCACGGCCGAGGGCATCCGAGGCATCGTCCTCCGAGTCGGGCGGCAGTGGCGAGACCGTGGGGTGCCGTGCCGGATTGTATGGGAGCAGATCCGATGCCACCAGCCAGTCGAAAAACGCTCGCAGAGCCGAAAGGCGCCGCCGTTGAGTAGATAGCGACTTTCGGCGGCGGCGCATTCCTCGCACAAACGCCTGGATGCCCGACGCATCGATCGGTTGCACCTCCGCATGTCTCACCGCACTATTCTCAAAGAACCGCCGAAGGTCAGTGCGATACGCCCGCCGAGTGTGCGCCGACGAGAGTGTCTGCACAAAGCGGTCCACCAAGTCTGGATCATCCATAACTATTGATAAATAAAGTTATCAGAGCGTAGATAGGCGATCGTCTCAATTGATATGTAAATTTATCCGCAGTCACAAAAGAACCATTGCAGGTTCGAAAAGCACTGGTTGCCAGACTGGTCATTCGTCCCTTTACAGTATTGAGTAGAGCGCGAGAAGAGCACCCTGCAAGCACTCACTTCGCAGCGCAGTAAAGGTCCCTCCTTTTAAAGGTCCCTCCTTTCGGTGGGACTGGAGTTGACTCGTGAGAGGCGGGCTGACCCGCCAAGAATCTCCCGGCTTTGCCCCGGAGGTGCTCCGGAGGAGGGCTCTTCGAGCAGCCGGGAGGGGCAAGGATCTCCTACGGGGACGAATCTCTTTCGGGGCAGCACTCCGCCCATCTCTCCTATCCCGTCTCCGAGGCCGTCACGTCTGCGGGGTACCGAAACGTCGCGGCCACGTCGCGCCCCCCTGGCATATCCTCCGGGGGCAGCACATGCACCGTCGCCCCATTTAGGTACGACTGCAGCGCCGCGTAATTCAAGAGGTCCCCGTCGCCGGGCTGTTGCGATTCGTGGACAGCTACAGTGTTCGTGTCTGCATCGAACCGCCCCCAGCGGTACTGCCCCTGGGGCACAAAAAGCGTCTCGACCCGCCCATACGCACAGGCCGGAATGATCTCGTGGAAATCGTCGGAGGCCAGCTCTTTATTTTCGAAGTAGAGGTCTTCGAACCGCTCCAGCTCGTCCTCCAGCGTCTCCGCCAGCACCGCACGCACCACGCCCCATGCCTTCTCGTGCAGCTCCGCACGGTCCAGGTGCTCAGGATTGCCCGACACCAAATCGTGATCCACGAGGTGCGGGTAGCTATTCAGCGACTCATAGATGGGCAGGTACTCAGAGACGCCCGCGAGCACAAGCGGCACGTCCTCGCCCCCGATGTAGTCGACTACGCTCTTATTGATGCGGCGAAAGAAGCGCTTGATTTGATCTTGCGGCTCCCGGCTCTGGTCTTCCGACGATCCGTGTCCGTGCTGCTTCTGATCCGAGCCGCGTCCACCGGCCGAGGGAGAGTCTTGCCGCTGAGTATGAGACTGCAGGCCTTGCTCGGGCGGCTCCTCGTACTGCTGCACCGCCGAGACGATGTCGGACGGGATTTCGGCCGCTTCCACCTCACTGATAGCCTGGTGAGTCCCCTGGTACAACCGCACATCGTTTTGGCTTAGGGCCAAGAGGTAGTAGCGACGGTTTGCAGCGATCAGCGGAAACAGCGGCTTCAGGTGGAACCGATCCTCCACGATCGCCACATCATCGAATGGCAACGGCAGGCGGTAGGCGTGAAACGACCCCGGCGTAACGAACACCGCAAGCCCCTCGCTCAGACCACGCCAAAAGCCGGGACGGTCAAGCAGTCGGCGGCCCTCTTCCAGAAGCGCATCAATCTCGGACGCACGCACATCCTGCTCACGGAGCTGGTCGCGAACCTCTCGAAGCAGATTCTTAAAGCGTGTCGGGTTTTGCGACCAGTCGGACCGAAACGGGTGCGTGGGCATGAAGATGGAGATGCAGAGATCGTCCTGCAGCTCTGCGAGGCGTTGGAGTTCTTCACGGTTGAAGAGGTCCATAGTCAAAGCGGATTGGACGGATGAAACAGAGAGCAAGAGTGCTGCCGACAATCAGGCACCGAGCTGCGGCCGTGCCTTGCTGCGGCCGTGCCTTTTCGTTTACGCCGGGGGCTGAAGCACCGCACGGACCGGCGCCGCGTCCCCCCCGGGAATATTGAGCGGCAGGGCCAAAAGGGTGTACGCCCCAGGAGAGACAGCATGGAGGCGAAGCCCTTCCAAGTTTACAATTTCAGCATCAATCAGGGCGTGATGGGCCGGGAGTGTAGAACTGGACAATGGGTCCACAGACGGGGCATCGGTGCCGACAAGGCAGACCCCGCAGTCGGCACAGCGCTCGACGGTAGTAGGTAGAAGCGGGGCAATGTGTTCTGGCCACTCCTCGGGAGCGAGGGCGCTGGCACGGGTTCGGAAAAGAAGGCGCTCCGCACAAGAGGCGGGCACATGCTCCGGGCGGATCTCCGAGGCAGCCCCCACGTCCACCACCTGCGCCGGCCCCACGAACGACGACAGCGGGAGCGCATCGATAGAGGCCCCGTCCGCTTCCGTGTGGAGCGGAGCGTCCGCGTGGGTGGCCGTGTGAGTGCTCATCCGAAGGGCCCCAAGGTTCACGGCCGGGCCGTCCGGAGCATGCAGACGCGTTGTCCAGCGCCATTCCACAGGCTGGTCGCCGGGCCAAACCGCCGTGTCGGGAGCAATGGGCCGCGAGATGTCAATGAGAGCCATGCAGGCTATGCGTGTTCGCGTTCGGGGAGATCGGGAGTCCGCACCGGGGCATCGCGTTGTGGACGGCGGTCGCCGGAGAACGAGGGCGAGGGCGGCACCGGATCATAGCCCGGCCCGCCAGGCGGCCCGCCGGACGAGCCCGAATCGTCACTCCAGATGAAGTGCCAGAGGAGCGTGCCGAGAATGATGGGACCGAACGCAACAAAAAAGCTAAGAACCTGATAGATCCAGTTCATGGCCGGCTGAGGGGAAAACCGTGGGAAGAGAGCCGTGAGCGAGCGCCAGTCGTCACGTGGCCAAAGAGCATTTGCAAGACGCCTTCACTGCGCTTTAATGTTCACGACGAAGCGGAGAAACAGTTTCGGAAACTCAACAGTCCAGCCCGTGAAAATGGCGTCGCTGTTTTGTTTTATATGGATAGACTTTTCCCTCTGTTGTCCTGCTCGCAGCACACTCGTCTCATGGGTACCGACTACGATCTGATTACCGTTGGCGCCGGTCATAACGGACTCATTGCCAGTGCGTATGTTGCGCAGGCCGGATATCGGGTTGGCGTTTTTGAGCAACGGGAGATGGTGGGCGGCGCCGTGTCGACCAAGGAGCTGTTTCCCGGCTATCAGATCGACCTGGGCGGCAGCGCACACATTCTCATCCGGCAAACGCCAATCGTTGAGGAGTTGGAGCTGGAGCAGTACGGGCTTACGTACCTGGAGCTCGATCCTATGTTTGTCGCGCCGTTTCCAGATGGAGACGTGATCTACTTTTACCGCGACCTGGATCGTACCGTCGACCACCTGGAGTCGCTTTTTCCGGGGCAGGGCGAGGCATACCGCACGTTTGTGACGGACTGGATCGGATTCGCCCGGACCATGCGGGATACGTTTTTGTCGCCCCCAAGCCCCCTCGCCATTGGCAAGAACATGATCAGCGGCTCTGGGTCGGCGCTGCCATGGCAGGAGGAGCTCCGCCACATCCTACGGCCGTATCAGGAGGTACTGCGTTCGTACTTCGAGGAGGAAAAGATCCGCACCGCCATTGCCTGGATGGCGGCACAGTCGGGCCCTCCTCCCACCGAACCTCTCACCGGGCCATTTGCCTTGTGGCATCCCCTCTACCACGAGGGTGGAGTGGCTCGGCCCCGCGGCGGCTCCGGGGAGCTCACCCAAGCCCTCCGCCGCCACATCGAAGCACACGGGGGCGATATTTACACCGATGCTCCCGTCCACGAAATTCTCGTGGAGGGCAGTCGCACGAAGGGCATCCGTGTGAACGACCAAGTATATACCAGCCGGTCCGTCTGCTCCGCCACCCACGCCAAAGAGACCTTCGACCACCTGCTGCCTGCCGCCCACCGCCCCGATGCGGCTGACGGCCTGCGCATTGGGAATGGCTTTGGGGCGATGCTCCGGCTTGCCCTCGACGAGCCCGTTTCGTACCGCATGGCGCCCGAGCCGGATGCGCGCGTGGGGCTGCAGTTGCTGTGTCGCGACCTTACGCAACTGCGCGGGGCCTACGGAGAGTACTTGTCAGACAATCCGTCGTCGGACCCTCCCCTCGTTGCCATGACCTTCTCTGCGGTCGACGATACCCTTGCCCCGCCGGGCGGGGAGGTGCTGTGGCTCTGGGGCCAGTACTTTCCGTACGAACTGGCAGGTGCGCAAACCTGGAGCGGCATTGCCGACACCGTGGCGGACACGCTCATCACCCAGTTCGAACAGTACGCGCCCGGCGTCCGCTCCTCCATTGTGGGGCAACTGTTTCAACACCCCGAGTGGCTTGAGAAAAACCTGGCGCTGTACCGCGGCAACGTCATGCACCTCGAAATGAGCCTCGACCAGATGTTCTCCGCACGGCCGACCTTTGGCGCCTCCAACTACAAGGGACCCGTCGACGATCTTTTCCTGGCAGGGGCCAGTACACACCCGGGCGGCGGCATCATGGGCGCTTCCGGCCGCAATGCCGCCGGCGTGATCCTAACATCGATGTAGCCGTCTTCTCGCCGACTTCCCGTGCCCACTCTGCCGCCGCCATGAGCTACCTCACGTTTCACTATGTTTTTCTACTGCCCCCCATCGCCCTGATGGCAGCTGCCTTCCGACAGCCGCATGGGCTGGAAGGCGATTGGCGCGTGCGATGGGCCATCCCGCTGATCTGCGTGATTGCGTTCACGTACACCACGCCGTGGGACAACTACCTCGTTGCCCGCGAAGTGTGGTGGTACGGCCCCAACCGCGTCGTTGGGACCATCGGCTATGTGCCTGTTGAGGAGTACCTATTCTTTGTGTTGCAGCCCATTCTGGCCGGGCTGTTTCTGTACCAGTACCTCGGCCGTGTCACTGTGCAGCCCACCACCGACCACACGCAGGCACCGTGGGGGGGCACGCTTGCCTTCGGGGCCTTAACGGCGCTGGGCGCGGGGCTCTTGCTTTGGGGCGGAGACCGCGGACTCTACCTCGGCCTCATCCTGGCATGGGCCCCTCCCGTTCTGGCGGGAATGTGGCTCTACGACGGCGAAACCCTCTGGGCGCTTCGCTCTACCGTCCTTGCCGCCACCGGCATTCCTACACTGTACCTATGGGTGGCCGATGCTGTCGCAATCCACAGCGGCATCTGGACCATCTCCCCCGAATACACCACTGGTTGGGAGTTCTTCGGCCTCCCCATCGAAGAGGCCTCTTTCTTCCTCCTTACCAACCTGCTGGTGGTACAGGGGGTGCTGCTTCTCTTGTATGGATCGCACGAGGCCGTTACCCCCAAAAAGACAACAGCGTGATGTTGCCGGGCAGAACAAGGAAAGACTGCGCCCCTAATATACTGCATCCCCAATATGAGGAGAGGCGCAAGTGAAAAAAATCAGAGCAACCCTCCCACTTATAACTTGGACCTCACAATCTGTACCCTCCCAGGACGGTGCGGGGTTGACACCACCGACTACTTTCTCTTACATTGACACCGTTCTGCCTCCAACGCAGTTAGTACCTTTGGAAGCGCTGTCAATCACTCGTTCTCCACTCGGCAGAACAGAACACGTACACCCACCGCTCACGTCAGTAATAATGCACAACGACGTGGGCACTTGGGGAGAATGGTTCCCGAACCTTCTCCCGAGGCTCACCCTCGCGAACATTATCACCCAACCCAACCCAATCCATGCTAACAGAACCACTCCCTGCGTTGACGCCGGGCCAGTATAGCCTGGTGTTCAACATGTTCTCGTTTACGGTCGCCACCATGACGGCGTCGTTCGTCTTCTTCGTCATGGCCCGCAAGAACCTGGCGCCAAAGTACCGGATCTCCATGATGGTCTCGGCGCTTGTGGTTTTCATCGCCGGTTATCACTACTTCCGAATCACCAGCAGTTGGGAGGCAGCCTACGCCCTCAACGCAACCGCCGGAATGTACGAGCCGACCGGTGACCTCTTCAACGACGCTTACCGCTACGTGGACTGGCTCCTCACGGTGCCGCTACTGACGGTTGAGCTCGTGCTCGTGATGGGCCTACCGAAGAATGAGCGCGGCCCCCTCGCTGCGAAGCTCGGCTTCCTCGCCGCTGCGATGATTGTGCTGGGCTACCCCGGTGAAATCAGTGGCGATGCCAGCCTCTTCGGCGCGCGTGGCCTCTGGGGCTTCCTCAGCACCATTCCCTTCGTCTGGATCCTGTACATTCTGTTTACCCAGCTTGGCGACACCATTCAGCGCCAGAGCAGCCGCGTGTCCACCCTCTTGGGCAACGCACGCCTGCTCCTGCTGGCCACCTGGGGCTTCTACCCCATTGCGTACATGATTCCGATGGTCTACCCCGAGGCCTTCCCGACCAACACTCCGGGCACCATCGTCGCCCTGCAGGTCGGCTACACCATTGCTGACGTGCTGGCGAAGGCCGGATACGGCGTGCTGATCTACAACATCGCCAAAGCGAAGTCCGAGGAAGAGGGCTTCAACGTGGACGAAATGGCACAGCCGGCCACGGCGACCGCTTAAGCGCATCGTTGCGTAGCTGGTTGGCGTTCTCCCTATACGAGGACGCACCAACATGCCCCACCGTCGGCTTGCTGGCGGTGGGGTTTTTTGTGGCCCCGTCTGCTCCTTCCCACCACGGAACTGTTGCGCATCGGGGACTATATCGGAGCCTATTGAGGGGCGCCGGTCATACTGCGCCCACAATACCGCGCCGGTCATACTGCGCCCACAATACCGCGCCGATCATACTGCGCCCACTGTTTTCCCAATCCGCCCCCGTCCAGTGCCCACCGCTCCTATCTTGACCCTCACCGGCCCAACGGCCGTTGGAAAAACCGAGCTCAGCCTCGCTGCCGCCGAGGCATTGAACGCCGAAATCGTCTCGGTCGATAGCCGGCAGGTGTACGAAGAGCTCACCATCGGCACGGCCAAACCATCGCCGGAGGCCCAGGCGCGCGTGCCCCACCACTTCATTGGAGAACGGACGCTGGACGAGCCCCTTTCCGCCGGGGCATACGCCGACGCAGCAAACAACCGCATCGCGGACATCCGTGCGCGTGGCAAGCAGCCGCTGGTGGTAGGGGGAGGCACACTATACCTGCATGCCCTCCAGTACGGCCTTGCCGACATCCCCGACGTGGACGAGGCAGTGCGAGAACGCCTCCAAACCCGCTTGAAGACGGACGGCAAGCAGGCCCTGTACGACGAGCTCACCGAGGTCGACCCCGCGCAGGCCGCCAAGATGGATCCCACCAAAACCCAACGCGTCCTCCGCGCCCTGGAGGTGTACCACGGCACCGGCCGGCCCCTCTCGCACTACTACGAACAACAGCCTGAGCCGCCGTTTGACTACGTGACGGTGGTGCTGAACCGAGAGCGCCAGCGCCTCTACGACCGCATTAACCGTCGGGTCGATCAGATGCTTGACGCCGGACTGCTCGACGAGGTGCGAGCGGTCATGGACACGGACGGGGTACAGCTCGACACACCGCCCCTCAGCACCATTGGATACCGGGAGCCGATTCAATACCTTCGGGGAGAGATGGACCACGACGAGATGGTCCGTCTCGTAAAGCGAAACACGCGACGCTACGCCAAGCGACAGCTCACGTGGTTTCGGCGGTACGAGGAGTACCAGTGGCGCGACGCCCCGCAGACCACCGCGGCCGATCTGGTGGAGGAGTTACGAACATTCTCCTGAATGCTCCCGTCTCCACACCCATCTTCCTGCCAGAAGGGCCGCTCCGCCCCATCCCAGCACAATCCACACCCAGTACGGACCGTCTACGTAAAATAGGTACGTGCCTACCGAACAGAGGCTCAGCCAGAGCCAGGGCCAGTTCGGACGTGCTCCCAGCACAGCCAGCGCTACCACTGGCACCAGGTACCACGGGTGCACCGTCGTGCTTAGTACAAACAGCCCGCCCACGCCCCACAGGCTTGCCCGCCGAAACGACCAGTCCCAGCGCGCCTCCACCAGATAGAGCACCGGCAGTCCTGACAGGAAGACTCCCCGAAAGAGCGGCCCAAGCGTCTTGCTCCAGTCGCTCCCCGTGGCCAGCCAGAACCCGTGTTTTACCAGGTAGTAAAGCCCTGCGTTGAACTCAAAGAGCCGGGCAAAGAGATCAACGGACGCAGTTACGTGCGGAAGCACATACGCCGCCGCGTACGGCCCCCCCAGCAGCGCCCCCAGCAGCGCCCCGGGCCACACCGCACGCCATCCGAACCGGCGGAGCAGAAGCGGCCCGAGGAAGAGCGGGTACAGCTTTACCGCCCCCGCCGCAACAACCGCTAGCGATGCCACACCTCCCCGTCGCGCCCGCACCGCCCAGACTGCCAGCAGCAACAGCGGCACCACGAGCGCCTCCGTGTGCCCCTGACCGGCCGTTTCCAGCAAGACGAGCGGGTTCCAGGCGTACAGGAGCACCGTGCGTGCCTCCCCCATGCGGGACAACAGCCCCAGCCCCGCCAGTTCTGCCCCCAAAAGGAGCGCCTTCAGTGCATAATAGGCTGGCAGCCATCCCGCGCCCCACGCATCGTAGCACAGCGCTCCCGCCGCAAACACCAGCTGACTCAACGGCGGATAGATGCTGTAATAGTCCGGCGAATTCATACGGTCGAACAGGACCGTATCCTGGAGCCCATGTAAGGCCGGATCCGAGGGCACATACCGATAGGGATTGATGCCCTCCCAGTGCAGCACCCCATCCCAGAGGTACCGGAAGGCATCGTCCGTGAGGCCCGGCAGCAACGGCAGAAATGCCAAGCGCAGCACAACGGCGCCCGTCAGCACCGTTGTCATCGAAAGCACATCCCGGCGCCAGAGAAGCATAAGTCCCCCTCCAGCCACGAAGCATGTCCCCACCAAGAGCGGCCACGCCGCCTCCACCGCTGCCCACAGCGGGCACGACAGCAGCAGCCCAAAGGTTGCCCATCGCACCCCACGATCCGGCAGGCAATACCGACACGCAAAGAGGAAGCTCACAGAATCCCACGAATGTCCAAAAAGGACCGCGCATTCGCGCCTCAGGTTCCTATGCACACTAGGTTCCCGAAGGAGCGCTCCGGACGGCTCTTCGTGCCCGGAACAGGTACGGGATTTAGCGAATGACCGCCATTTTTTTCAGTACGGGCGACGCCTCCGGGGCCTCCACCCGCACCAGATAGATGCCCGAAGGCACCTGCTCGCCGCGGCGCGTACGCAAGTCCCAGGTGGTGCCGCCCACTCGGCTGTTTTCCACCTCCAGCACCTCCACAAGCCGTCCAGCCGGACTGAAGATGCGCACCGTGGCGCGTTGGGGAAGGCCCGCGACCGTAAGTTCCGGCGCGTGCTGCGTCAGATCGATCGGATTCGGGTATACCTTTACATTTGCCAGGTCCTCGGCCGTCTGCGTGAGGCGAACCGTAGCCCCCTCCGGGTCCAGGGTGGCGCCGGAAGGAGTGCGGAGGGAAGAGACCGTCAGCGACGTCTCCTGCCCACTTGCGCCCGCCACCACGCCGTCCAAGTGTAGCGTGACCACAGAGGGCGAAGCGCCGTTCGCCTCCACATCTACAACCGATCCATGGGGGGTCACGCGATAGTGCTCGGGGGCCCGCGCCAGGGGGCCCACGACCGGCGCACTAAACGTCAGGCGCACTTGCTGTTCGCGCACCACCGTGACCTCCTCTACATACAGCGACTGTGCAGGGAAGGCCGGAAACGCAAGCGCCAGTGTCGTATCCGCCAGCGGTAGCCCCGACGCATCCGCAATACGAGGCCAGACGAGCGTGTCCTGCCGGCCCGCGACTGCCTCGCCGAAGCGCGCATGGAAGGCTCGCCCGTTGCGTGCCGGCGTGACCGATGTCGCCGCTCCGTGCGCCGCCAACCGCACGCGCTCCGGCGGAGGAAGACGCCCCAGCCGCTCCGTAAACGCAACCTCAACAGACGCAGGTGTGGGATGGCGAACCGCAGTCACAGTTGCCGCAGGGTGCGGGCGAACACGGCGCGGCGGAGAAAGGGGCGAGGCGCGGCCGTTCACCCAGCCCCGGAGGGCCACCCGATGCGGGGAAGAATTTGCGACCATTGCCGTCGTGTCGGTCGTTGTGCGCAGCGGATTGAGGGATCCTGCGGGCGGCCCCACAAAGATCGTCACAGAGTCGGCCTCCGGAGCACGCCACCGTAGACGACTGCCCGCAGGCCCCGTGGGCGCCGCCGAAATCCATTGGGGCGGAGGACGCGTGGCGGCAGACTGATTGAGCGTAAAGCGGCGGAGGGTTGCTCCGGTCGTAGCAGTGAGGAGCGACGGGCGACCATCCCCCGTAAAGTCAGCCGCCACCACGGCTCGGCTCTTCACCGCCGGCGAACGCCGATCCTGATAGCGCACCCGGAGTCCGCCCGACGGGTCCTGGTCGAGCATCAGCACAGAGGGCGGATGAACGACCGCAAGCTCGTCCTGCCCGTCCGCGTCAAAATCCGCCGCCGTCATGGCCCCAAGCGCCCGGTCGCCCACGACTGGCAGGCGGTAGCGGCGGGTGTAGTCATCCTCGCCCACCGCGCTCCACACGTAGTAATAGCTGAGGGGGGGCTCCGCCGCCCCGTTAGGAGGCGACGGACTGTAGGTAGCGTGCGTGACAAACTCCGGGCGATCATCGCCCATCAGATCTCCGACAGCGAAGCGACGATCAGCGGCGAAGCGGTCCGTTTCGTAGGTCCATGCAGGGTCCAGCGTGCCGCTCGGAGTTGCCTCGTACACCACCCAGTTGCCATCGCGGTCGCCCACCAGCAGGTCCCTCCGCCCATCGCCATCGAAATCGGCCGCGGCCGCGTTGGGGGCACTGCGGAGCAAATCGGGTCGCTCCCGTGTCGTCGGATTCGGAAGGCGCTGCCGGAGCGAGAACGAATCGCCCGCCCGCTCAATCACCCGCCACTCCGTGCGGGTAGAGTCCGAGCGCCAATTGCCCACAATCTCATCGCGTCCGTCCCCGTCCAGGTCTACCAGCCGCGCCCCATGCAAAGACGCCCCCTCTTGGGACGGCGTGACGGCCGCCGTATCGGCATAGATCAACGACTGCGGCAGCCCACCCGACGGCGGTTGCTCCAACAAAATGGTTGCGCCGTTGATCTGCAGCAGAAATTCTAAGCGTGCATCCCCGTCCGTAGTGCCCACATCTTTTGGGAGGAGACGTGCCAGCAGCGTATCGGCCGGGGCAAAGCCAGCGCCCGCCCATTCAAACGACCGCACGGTGTCCGAAATCCCACCGAAGCGAGACGAAAACGTGTTCACCACTACCTCCGGAAGTCCATCCGCATCAAAATCCGGAGCGCGAGGCAGAAGCGTCCCCCCGGGCATATCGGTGTCCGTGACGGAGAAGAGAGATGCAGTCGTCCGATCGGGCGGCACTGCAACCGTTCGTTGCAGGGTCGACTTCAGCCCACTCCGATTAGTAAGCGTAACCTGGACCGTCGCGGAGCCGCCGCGCCCGCGCTCATCCGCCCAGAACAGCCCCTGGCGCGGCGTCGCATACTCGCCCGTCCGCACCGCCGTACGCCCGTGGAGCGTGACCTCCATGCGCGCCCGAACCGTATCGTCGCTGGCCACGTCCGCCACCACACCCCAGTGTCCATCCACGCGCCCCGCCCCCACAAACCGAGCCTCCAGGGCCGGCGGGCTGCCATCCACAACCACACGGCGCCGGTCCTCCACCGTCCGTCCATCCGTGCGTTTCACGGAGAGGCGGAGCGTGTACGGCCCGTCCGGTAGCCCCGAGGCGTTCCACAAGGCAAGCGTATCGTTGCGGGCGCGCACAGGGACCGGCCCCGCAATGGTCGTCCACGGATCCGGGCGCTCGTCAAGATTCTGCGTCCCCTTCGCGTACGAGACCGTGTAGGACGCAAAGGCCGGATCGAGGGCCGTCCCCACCACCGGCACAGGCGCCGTGCCCGTCACCCCGTCGTTGTGGCCCGGTGCGTGCAGCGCCGTTTCCGCAGGGTACGACTGCAAGAGCCCGCGCGCCACATCCAGGCGCCCCGCGCCCGTGACATGGTCCCAGCCTGCCTCTGCGATGTCCGCCGCCGTGCCGGCAAGGATATTCTGGATGGACGCCGGGGAGAGCGTCGAGTCCACCGCCCGCAAGAGCGCCGCCGCCCCCGCCACCTGAGGCGCCGCAAACGAGGAGCCGTTGGACGGGCCGTACAGATCATCCGGCGTGATGGGCTCCTCATTGAGAAGTGATGTCCGCGGATACTGCGTCGTAAACACATTCGAGCCCGGGGCCCCCAAGTCCACCCCAATGCCGTACTGGCTCCGGCTAAAGTCCGGGGGGCCCTCCCCATCCTCCGCCAGCCACAACACCGAGATGACCGACGGATAGTCCGACGGATAATGCGGCGTATCCACAGCCCCAGCATTGCCCGCAGACGCCACCACCACCGTTCCCTGTGACACCGCAAACTCGATTGCATCGCGCAGCAGCGGGGCCGAGCGGTCACGCCCAAACGAAAGATTCAGGACGTCAAGCCCCAGCCGCGCCCCGTACACAATCGCCGCCGCTACATCATCGGTCTGCCCGCGCCCATCGCCCGCGAAGGCGCGGAGTGGCACAATGCGCGCCTCCGGCGCCACGCCCACCATCCCCGCGGTCGAATCCGCCGCCTGTGCCGCAATCACCCCGGCCACGGCCGTGCCGTGCCCCGAAAACGCGCCGAGCGAATCCGGCGAGGGATCCGGATCGCGGGTCGTATACTCTCCCGGCTCTATCACGCCCGGGCGATCCACAAAATCGTACCCGTGCACATCATCCACAAAGCCGTTCCCGTCATCATCCTCCCCATTTCTCGTCTCTACCGGATTACGCCAGATCTGGCCGGCCAGGTCCGGATGCCCAAAATAGACCCCCGTGTCCACAACGCCAACGCGGACCGAGGCGTCGCCCGTGGTGCTGTCCCAGCCCGCGAGCGCACGGATCACAGCGAGGTGATCGAGGCTGTCCGCGTACGCATTGGAAGGCAACAGCGGCGGATCGGACGCCGACGCAGAAGCACCATCGACCGAGTATGTGAGGTTTGGGTGCACATACTCGATGTTTGCCTGTGTCCGCAGCCGAGCGCGCACCGACGAGAGGGCCGACGAATCGCGCACCTGTACGACGAACGCTTTGAAGTTCGGCGCCGCCGACAGCGAACCGGGCGCCCTGGACAACCGAAAAAGACGACGGGTTCGCCGCACTCCGCTTAGCAGCGAGTCCCCTTCCGGTGCAGAAGACGTCTTTCGGAAGCGATCAGTGAACGACTGCGGGGCCCGATCCGCAACCCGGACAATAAGCTCCGGGGATGTATTTTGGGGCTGCGCGTGGCCGTTCCGGGGACCTCCTATCGTGCCCCAAAGGGTCAATGCAAAAAAAAGGACAATCCATTTTGCAATAACAGACATAAAAGACAGATCTTCAGCACTAAAGGATGAGGAACTCTTTAGGAGCCCGCGTCAAATTCTCCGCCCCGTCCGCCTGCAGCCACACAATGTCCTCAATGCGAATGCCGTACTCTTCCTCCGGCACATACACCCCCGGCTCAATGGTGACACACGCCCCTACAGGCAGTTCCGCATCCGACGACGGCGAGACCCGCGGCCACTCGTGCACCTGTAGCCCAATGCCGTGCCCGAGCCCGTGGGAGAACCACTCCCCAAGATCGGCCTCCTCCAAAGACGCCCGGGCCACCGCGTCCAGCTCAGCCCCTGTCATGCCTGCACGGGCCGCATCGAGGGCCTTCCGCTGGGCATCCAGCACCGCGCCGTAGGCACGGCGCACCGCAACACCCGGGTCGCCCAGCGCCACGGTTCGCGTCATGTCAGAGGCGTAGCCCTCCACCAGCCCCCCCATATCAATCACCACGGGCTCCCCCTCCCGCAAACAACGGTCCGTAGGGCGAGCGTGCGGACGCGCCGCGTTAGGCCCAGAGGCGACGATGGGATCAAACGACATCGCATCCGCCCCCCGGCGCAGATGACGGTACACAATCTCCGCCGCCACCTCGCGCTCTGTCATGCCCGGCGCCAGCAGGTCCAGAATGTCGTCAAAGACAGATTCCGTAACCGACTGCGCCGCACGGATTTTTTTCACCTCTTTCTCCCTTTTTTCCGCCACCGCCCGGGAGAGCAGCTGCGGCACCGGCATCCACTCCAAGGACGGATGCGCCTCGGCCCACGACGCCTGCGCGTGGACCGACACCGCGTCCGACTGAAACACGACCGCCGTGTAAGGCGCCAGGAGGTCGTTGGCGCCAAGGCACGAGAACAACCCATTGTCTGCAATGTGAACCTCTGCCCCGCGCACCTCCGCCCGAGCCTGATCCGTGTAGCGGCCGTCTGTAACGAAGTGCGCTGTTTCCGACGCCACCAGTAACAGCGCGTTTGACCCCGTGAACCCACAGGCCCACCGGATGTCGGACACCGACGAGAGCAGCATCGCTTCGGCCTCACTCTCAGACAGACGACGGCGAATGGAGGCAAAACGGTCAGACATGCGCAGTTGGGACGCAAAGCAGAAGAGCAGGCAACAGAAAGAAGCTCAGTCGCCGCGTGTGGACGCACCACTGTAATAATTGGGCGACTCCTTAGTAATTTCCACGTCGTGTGGGTGACTCTCGCGCAGGCCCGCCGCCGTAGTGCGCACAAACTGCGCCGATTCATACAACTCCGATACCTCCTCGCAGCCGCAGTACCCCATCGCCGCCTGCAGGCCGCCCTTCATTTGGTGAACCACCTCGCTCAGGGTCCCGCTGTAGGGCACCCGGCCCTCCACCCCCTCCGGCACCAGCTTGCGCAACTCATCCTCCGCGTCCTGAAAGTAGCGGTCCTTGCTGCCCGCCTGCATCGCCTCCACCGAGCCCATGCCACGGTAGCTCTTGTACTTGCGCCCTTCGTAAATAATCGTTTCGCCCGGGCTTTCTTCCACACTCGCGAAGAGGCTGCCAATCATTACCGCCCCGGCCCCCGCCGCAAGCGCCTTCGGAATATCGCCCGTTTGCTTGATGCCCCCGTCCGCAATGACCGGCACCCCATCCGGACGCGCCTCCGCCGCGCACTCCATGATGGCCGTGAGCTGTGGCACGCCCACCCCTGCCACAATGCGCGTGGTGCAAATGGAGCCCGGCCCAATGCCCACCTTCACCCCATCGGCGCCCGCCTCAATCAAAGCACGGGTGCCGTCGGCCGTCCCCACATTGCCCGCCACAATCTCCACTTCTCCCTGAAAGCGCGAGGCCACACTCCGGACCGTTTCCAGTACGCCCTCCGCGTGCCCGTGCGCCGTGTCCACCACCACAAAATCAACGCCCACCTCCACAAGGGCCGCCACGCGGTCCATCACCTGAGGCGTAACCCCCACAGCCGCTCCCACGCGGAGCCGTCCGTGGTCGTCTTTACAGGCGTTGGGGTGCATGCGCCGCTTGCGGATGTCTTTGAAGGTAATGAGCCCCTTCAGGTACCCCTCTTCGTCCACCACGGGAAGCTTTTCCACCTTGTGCTGCTGCAGCACCTGTACCGCCTCGTCGAGGGTCGTGCCCACGGGCACCGTCACCAACTCCTCCACAGTCATCATCTCGTGGATGGGCGTTTCGCCGTCCAGCTCAAAGCGCACATCGCGGTTGGTCACGATGCCCACCAGCTTGCTCGACTCATCCACCACGGGAATGCCACCGATGGAGTAGTGGCCCATCATGTTGCGCGCATCCGCCACCGTATCGTGCGGCGAGATGGTGATGGGATCGAGGATCATTCCGTTTTCGGAGCGTTTTACGCGGCGCACCTCCTTCGCCTGCTGCTCGATGGACATGTTTTTGTGCAGCACCCCAGCCCCGCCCTGCCGGGCAAGAGCGATGGCCATGTCCGCCTCCGTCACGGTGTCCATGGCCGCCGAGAGGATGGGGACATTAAGGGTAATCCGACGCGTCAGCTGCGAGGAGGGGTCCGTCTCCCGCGGCATAACCGTGGAGTGGCCCGGCACAAGCAGGACGTCGTCGTACGTGAGGCCTTCGGTCTTGATTTTGTCCTCGAGGGCGGAGTCGGGGACGCCGTTCGTGGCGGTGTGAGACATCGGTACGGGAAAGCTATGGGGTCAGATCAACGCTGGTGTAGAGCTCTCGGACTTCGTGGGGCTGCAGGCGTCGCCAGTCGCCGCGCTGCAGGCGCCCGAGGGAAAGATCGGCGTACTTAGCACGCTCAAGCTGAACAATATCGTGCCCCAGGGCCTCCATCATGCGACGGATTTGGCGGTTGCGGCCCTCGTGCAGCTCCAGGGCAATGTCGGTCTTGGTGGTAGGGTCCAGGTAGGCGACCTGGTCGGCCGCCGCGGGGCCGTCCTCCAGCTCCACCCCCCGCTCCAGGCGGTCCAGCTGGTGCGGCTTCACTCGCGCCTGCGCCCGCACGTAGTAGATTTTCGGGATCTCGAAGCGGGGATGCATCAGGCGATGGGCAAGGTCGCCATCGTTGGTTACAAGGAGCACGCCCGTGGTATTGCGGTCGAGGCGTCCCACCGGAAACAGGCCGGAGGGATTATCGTCGGGCACCCCGATCGCCTCCAGCACCGTCTGGCGGCCTTTCGGGTCCTCCGTCGTGCTAATTGTGTCCTTTGGCTTGTTGAGAAGGACGTACTCAAACTCGAGCGGATACACCTCGTCCCCATCCACCGTTACGCGCTGTCCCTCGTGCACGCGGGTGCCATGCTGCGTCACAGTCTGGCCGTCCACTTGCACCCGGCCCTGCTCCACAAGCGTGTCGGCATCCCGCCGGGAGCAGACCCCGGCGTGGGCAATGTACTTGTTGATGCGCATGCCGTCTGAGGACGACGAGGAGGACGGAGCACTCATGCGGGGTGGAGAGATGCGAGGTGGGGAAACGGTGAGGAACAAACGGAATCTGGGAGCATCGGCGGCGCCACACAGCCCCCGCCCACACAGCCCTCGTGTCGAGGGGCCGCCCTCCTTCAGAAGGAATCCCCCTCCTTCAATCGGACGCGTCTGCCTCGCCGGATGCAGGTGCGGAGGAATCGGCATCCAGAAGATCGACGGAGACGCCCTCTTCGCGGTCCAGCTGGAGCAGCTGAGCCCGCTCCTCATCAAAGGCCGGATCGTCCAGCAGGTCTTGCACCTCGCGGAGGGTGGGCAGGCCCTCCAGTTGCTCCAGGCCGAACTGCTCCAGGAACCGATCGGTGGTGGCATAAAGCAAGGGGCGCCCCACCGAGTCGGCACGCCCGTCGACGTGAATGAGGTTCATCTCCATCAGCTTGCGGATGGCGTAATCGGAGTTTACCCCCCGCACAAAGTCCACCTCGGGGCGCGTGACCGGTTGGCGGTAGGCAATGACCGCCAGTGCCTCCATAAGAGAGCGGGAGAGGGTGGTTTCTTGCTCGTCTACGTAATAGGCCTTGACAAACGGCGCGAGGGACGATTGCGTAGCCATGCGGTACCCGTCCGCCCAATTTTTGATTCGCAGTGCGCGGCCGTTTTCCGCGTAGGTTTCGTTGAGGCCCTCCACCGCCGCGTCCACCGCCGCGTCGGAGGGCGGCTCTCGGCCCGTCACCTCCGCTACAATGCGTGCAATGTGGGAGGACGACACGGGAGCATCCGCCGCAAAGATGATCGCCTCAGCGGCTTCTGTGAGGGTCGGGTCGGGGGCTCCTGAGGGCGTCTCCGCGGCAGAAGCGTCGGACCGGGACGGGGACGAAGACGGGCGATTCACGGGACGGTCCGTGGGCACGTGCAGAGGGAAAACGTAAGAAGAGCGTCAGAGATTAGAGGAAGAGTCCAACAACATACGGAAACGGTTGATCCACTCCGGAAGATCTCGGGAGGGGGACTGGGAATTGTCCCCGTCGGGCGTCCCCACCAGCCCCGGCCCCGAGGGCGCACAGGCGTTCGGGCCGGGCTACTCTTGCGCCAGCTGTGCGGCGGCGGCCATGAATCGGTTTGCTTCTTCCTTCAGCCAGTCGGTGAGCAGAGCGCGCCACTCTGCCCGCGAACGCGACGTGTCGTGGAGCCCCCGATGGGGATCGGACTGCAGACGCTCCAGAAACGCCCGTTCTTCGCGGGGCGTCAAGCCGTCCACACCGTTCTCCAGCAGCACAGCCAAAGGCGCGGGCAGGTCCGCCCGCAGCTCTCGCAAGGCCTGCTTGGGGCTCGGGGCGCCGTCCCGCCCAGGCGGCTGAAACGCCGCCGGCAGATCACGTGCGTCGACCACTGTCATCTCGAAAGCATCGGACTCTTTATTCATGGAAAAAGCAGGTTGATGCGGAGGGACGCAAGAAGCAACAGAGGAGTAACAGTGCGTATTAAAAGAGAACCATACACTCTCGTGCCATGATGTCGGCGTGGATGCATACGAATATGTTGGACTTTCAAATCCACCACGCGTTTAAAAGACACATCGCCCGCACGGTTGCACTGCCCAACTGCGCTCCGGGAACCATTTGATGTCTCGCGCGGCCAAAGGCCTGCCCCGACTGCTGTCGGGGCGCGGGACCTTTGCGACTCTCACCGACAGCCGTCGGGCAACGTCTCGCGCCCTACTTGGTGCTGCAACGTTCGCTCTCGCACGCTCGTGCCGGTGTAGACATTTGGGTCGCCATTGCCGGAAGCGCTTAGAAGTGGAGATCAAATGAAGTCCACACGGGGGAAGCGTTTCCGTCATCTTCGCGTCACAACTCCGGCTCGGGGACGGGGGTTGGAAGGATTGCGTCGTGGCGGAAGGTCGCGCGGGGCCTCCTCACGAGGCGTGCGCGGCCGCTCGCTTCACTGTTTTTCGCCCATTCCCGGATGATCCCATGCCTGCTTCTCCTCCCCACGAGTCCTCTCCAGCCGCCCCCTCTCAGCCTCCCGAGGGCCCTCGGAGCCGAGACAGCGTACAGCGCGCCCTGGACCAGTGCCTCGAAGAAGAACAGCTCCACCGCCTGCATCAGCTCGCCACCAGCCTCAACCAGATCTGCCACGGCGACGCGGCGGAGCAATGAGGCCCTTCTGGCGGGCAGCACCGCCTAAGAATTTCTCAGCCTTGCCCCGGAGGGATACTCTTCGAGCAGCCGGGGGAGAAGTCAAAGGATCTGTGCGACCACCTCGATGTGGAATCCCCCGAGGATGGCTTCGGTGGATCCGACGTGGCGCCGGCGATCAAGAATGGGAATCCAGACACGGTTCGCCGCTACTGCGAGCGGGATGCGGTGGCGTCGTTTCAGTGCGCGCAGGCCCTGCAGTCGGTGATCTGAATTGCCGAGTAGGCCCTCTAGACTGGACCGAGCTGACAGAAATTGCGCCCGTTTGTGCGCCCACCAGAAATAAAAAGCCCCGCAACCCCTTGACTGGCGTGGGCTTACGGGGATAAGGTAGTAGGCCCGGGGGGACTCGAACCCCCAACTCACGGATTAAGAGTCCGTTGCTCT
>ERZ1034547.51-NODE-51-length-34914-cov-6.552196_pt1 | contig 34914 bp, 32 predicted proteins | sample MGYA00520642_ERZ1034547 | MGnify/ENA primary metagenome ERZ1034547 (study PRJEB33760, sample SAMEA4777713) | hypersaline lake metagenome | biome: hypersaline environment; feature: brines | place: Spain | collected 2012-08 | depth 0 m ... | reverse complement strand
TGGTTAAATGCAAGTATCCTGGAAGACAGGAGGACTGGAAGCAGCTCGAGGAAGCAGTACCTGGCTTCAAGACTGTCATGTCCGGAGGATCCAAGAGGAGCGATAAAGACTTTCTTCGGGACATCCATGATACTATCGAGGTCGGTGGAAACGGTCTCGCCGTAGGTAGAAATATTTTCCAGCGCGAGGATCCGGAAGAGCTTCTAGATAAACTCGAGAAGGTAATTTTCGAAGGCAAAGACGTAGAAGAAGCAATTTAGCGTGGTAAAAATGGCTAATGAAGAGACCATTGACGAAATTTTCCACGCCGTTGCAGAGGTAGCTCCACATATATCGTCAGGTCTTCTCCACAGGAGAGAGTACGTAGGTGAAGAAAATCCCAGTAACGAAAAACAGCTTGAAGCAGATATATGGGCCAACGAATTCCTGAAGGAGAAAATAACATGTATAGACGGTGTAGGCGAATTTGCCTCGGAAGAAGAGCACGAAATCATCGATTGCGGTGAAGGTTTATCGGTCACAGTGGATCCACTAGACGGTTCCTCAAATATACCTACAAACAATATAGTAGGGACAATTGTCGGAATCTATGATAAAAAACTTCCATGTTCGGGTGAAAATCTTGTATCGGCTTTCTATGTGGTTTACGGACCTTTGACGAGTTTCACTGTTGCAAGAAACGGACAGGTAAACGAATACGTACTGGAAGAATCTGCAGGAGACGAAGTTGAACTGCATAAATCAGCTGAAGACATAACTATTCCCGAGCCTCACGTGTATGGATTTGGAGGGAACAAGCACTGGACAGAAGAATTCAGACAACTTGAAAATGAAATTTCCCAGGAGTTGAAGCTGAGGTACGGCGGGGCACTAATAGGCGATGTAAACCAGGTCCTGCACCAGGGAGGTATATTCGCATACCCTGAGAGAACAGACACGCCTGAGGGCAAACTCAGACTGCTCTTCGAGGCAAATCCAATGGCTTTCATATTCCAGAACGCCGGAGGAAGCTCAACCAACGGGGAAAAATCCATTCTGGAAATAGAAGCACAGGAAATCCATCAGAGAACACCTCTCTACCTAGGCAACAAGAAACTGGTCAACAAACTTGAGAGAAAACTCAAGTAATGGACTTTTCTCCTCCTACATTTACTTTATTTTACTTTCTTCACGGATCCGTGGTTTTCCAGAACCCTATATTCTTCTGTCAATTCATAAAAGACTGAAGAGTCATTTGGTTCCTGTTTCCTTCCTAGAGGTGTGATTCATGAAAGGTTTTACTGAAAAATCGATGATCAAGATTTCTGTATTGTTTCTAACCTGTCTTCAAATTCTGGCCGGTACATCTATGGCGGCTACAGTCTCAACCACAGATCGGGTGCCGAATTACTTCTCGGCCTCGGATAACTCTGTGAACACGACAGAGTTCTTCAGTATACCTTCAGACGGTGGAGAAACTAACTACACGTATCAAGTCAACTCCACAGGAGAATGGAAGAACCTTACTAATCTAGAGGATTTTGATCCTACCAATCTTGGCTCAGAAGCCACTGTAAAATTCAGAGCCAATGACACAGATGGATCGGGCAACTATGACATCAACACAACATCCAGTATAACCGTAGATACAGAGAAGCCTGAACTTAGAGGAGCTTCAAGATGGAATGACGACGATAGTCATGTAAGGACAGAGATAGTGGTTGATATAGTAGATGATGTTTCTGGAGTTGATGATAGCACTGTTTCAGATAGTAATCTGGAGATAACTCCAGGACAGATAGACAGAGTGGATGTGGGAGACTTCATATTAATGGAAGATACAGTTGACGCAAAATACGTAGATGTAAACATTAAAGGATCAATACAGGATAAGGCAGGTAACAAACTGTCCTCTGGAACTGTAACTGCCTGCTGTATGGGGAAGAAACCTGTTATAGAAAATCCCACGATTGATACGGAAGGCCCGATCACTTCCGGAGACGAAGTCTCGGTCAGTGCTGTAGTCACAGATAACGTGGAAGTCGACAACGTCTCAGTTGAAGCGCAAGAGCTTGGAAGAGAAAAAGTCTGGATGTACGATGAAAACAATGACAACAACTTTACAGCAGAATTCACTGTATCTCCTGAATCAGAACTCTCAGGCGATGGCTCCAAGAAACTTAGTGTAGTGGCAAATGACACGAATTCAAACGAAAACAGTACAAATACCGGTTCAATACTGCTGGACACTACAGCACCGTCGATTGACAGTTCCGGACAAGTGAACAGGAACGGCTCAAATGAATGGACGGATGTAGGAGATAAAATAGTCGTAAAATTAAATGTTTCAGATCAGACAACTGTTTCCTCAGTTTCAGGTAACGCATCAGAGTTCAACTCAACTCTCGAACTGTCTGAATCTGGAGAAGCTTCGGATTACAAAGGAGTTTTTGAAGTAGCTGAGCCAAGTAATGATGGAGAAAAAAGTGTCAAGATAAATCTTGAAGATTCACTGGGCAACTCAAGGACAGTGAGTCTTGATGCTGTTGGCGTTGATAACACTCCTCCAGTAGTTTCTGAGGCAGAGACAGGATACAACGATGGGCTTCCTGATACAAGAGATGACATCATGATAGAGTTTGACGATGAAACATCGGGCCTGGAGACCAAGGAGATAAACAGATCGGTTTTCAAGATAGAAAATAAATCTATAGATTCGATGGATATCGACAGACAGTTCCAAAATACTGAAAACGTTGTAAGAGTGTATATCGAACTGAAGGAAGATCTGGATACAAATTCCATTCCGGAAATTGAATTTAACAGAAGTTTACAGGATAAAGCCGGAAATAAATTTGTGGAAAGTTCTTTTGAAGCCATCGATGGATTAAGGCCTTATCCTGTGGCCGGCGCATTCTTTGATAATGACAAAGACGGCAGAGTCGATCAGATTAAGGTGAACATTACCGAGAATATAACTTATGAAAATCCTGAACAAACTCACTGGAGTCTAGATGACGGGAACATGAACCTGGATATGCAGGAATGGCAGGTCAAAGGCAATCAGATAATCATTTTGACGGAAGGAAATCAGGGTCATACAGGATCACGGAGAGATGTTACTCTCGAATACGAAGAGTACTATAACGGGAACTTACAGGACTTGAATGGGAACAATCCTTCAAACACAGAGATCCGTCTGGAAGACAGGGCTGATCCGGTAATCTCGTTTAATAAAGGAATAAACTTGGTCTCACTACCAAGCAGAAGCGGAGAATACAGCATAGAAAGCCTGCTCAACAGCGAAGAGAACAGTAATGTTTCAGATATAAAATCTATCTGGAGATACGCTGATGGTGAGTGGCAGACATACGTGCCGGGAAGAATCTCAAACGAATTCACAGAAATGGAAAGCGGAGAAGGATACCTGATAAAATCAAAGGACAGCGGAAAAATAGTTGCAGATATAGATCAACCTGTAAAACAGGATGAGAAGCCCTCAGGCCAGACAATCCACAAGGAGAGATGGAACCTGATAGGAAACTATGGAGAAGGATCGATAGAGTTGAGAAGAACGGCTATGAATCAGTTGTTTACACTGGAAAGAAATTCAGGTGCCATAAAATCCGTTCTGACTGAAACTGAAGATGGAGCCTACAGGCAGTCATTAGAAATGGCTTCTGGAAAAGCCTACTGGGTGTCATCCGCGGAAGATACTCTCTACACTCCTCTATACAATGAAGGAGGCCTGAGACCGCGTCCGGAACCGCCTCTGGGCGACCCAAGTTTTTAGGTGAAAAAAGATGGATAAAAACATATTTTTTCTAACTCTAGTCCTTTTTTCAGGCCTTGCACTGGCCCAGCCAACACCTCCGCACGAAGTATACGGAACAGTCCAGTATACAGGAGAGTTCGACGAATTAACTGTAGAGGCATTGAATAATAGAGAAGAGCTCTCATTAGTTACTCCTGACGAACAAGGATACTATTCAATCAAAATCCCTTTAAGCTACGAAACAGCAGAAATAGGCCTTGAAACCGGCAAGAAACACGAGATAGATCTAAGTTCTGCTTCAGTAACCGAACTTCATCTAGAGGCTTCTTCACAGTCAGAACAAGACGCAGCCTCCTTTAGTGCATCTTCCGGTAGTTCTTCTGGCGGATCATCCGGAGGATCTGGAGGCGGAGGTCTCCTGCCAGGACAGGAGGAACAGGATCAGCAGGATAGGGAACAGGTACCTGAGCCGAGAAGTGTTTCTGCAAATGTTTCGGGTGATAGAGCTCAGGCGAGGGTTGGAAGAGTTGAGGCCAACCAGACGGTTGAGGTTGCGATCCCTGACCAGGCAAGCAGAAATGCTGTTGAATCTGTAAGCTTCAGGGCTGCAAGTGGTTCTGACAGTGTTGATGTAGTTGTTAGGGAGCTCCGGGAGAAGCCACGAGACGTTGGGGATGCTGGTGCCAGTGTATACAGGTACCAGGAGATCAATGTCTCAGGAGTGGCCGATCAGGAGATTTCATCGACGGATATCACTTTCCGGGTTAACAAGAGTTTCCTCGATTCCCAGGAGAGAACTGTTGAAGAAGTTGTTTTGAAGCGTTTCAATGATGAAAGCTGGGAGGAGCTTCCAACAAGATTCAGGGAAGAAACAGGGAATGCATACAGGTTTGTGGCAAACTCTGGAGGATTCTCCTACTATGCGATCGCTCTCAGAGATCAGCAGTCTGACCAACCCGATGAACAGCAGGATGCTGGTAATGAGACAGGGATGAACGAGACTGGCGAAATCGAGCAGCCTGAGCAAGAAGGAATTCCTCCGTGGATTCTAGGTTTACTGCTGATTATCGCAGGTCTGGCGATTCACTTCAGGGATGAACTTACGGACTTTGTCGTTGATCAGATGCCTGTAGATGAATCAACAGGTGCTAAAGACGAGTCTGAAGAGGAACCTGAACGGGAATCAGATGACGAGGAAGACTCGGAACAGGAAGAGGATTAAACCTCTTCATTTTCTTTTTCCCTTTATCTCTCTTTGAAATTTGAAACTAATTGATTCAACCCAGCATTTTTCCTTTTTTTCTGGCGGGCTTGAAGGCTTTCTCGGTCAACAGCATCTCTATCTGACTGATTTCTTCCGTGTTTATGTTTGAATCCCAGTAATAGTTTTCGATCTGGTTGAGCGCTCTCACCGAGTCTTTCATCGCTTCGGCGTCGTATGTTCCGTCCCTGTTGACTGAGTAAGGCATTTCCTCAAACTGTTCGATGAGTTCGGTGATTTCCTCGCCGTTTCGTCGAGATCTTCAGCTATCCTGTATGCATTGTCAACCGCTGCTTCGACTTCTATCGGTTTGTATTCCTGTTCGTTCTCGATCATGTTGAATTCTTTGGTAGAAATTTTTATCTAGAGTTCAGTCGAAGTAATCCATAACGTTTTCCCGGTCGAAAATATTTTCCTCACCCACCTGTTTCTTCAGTTTCTTGCCTGTCTTTTTTCCTATCAGTTTCTTCAGTTTCTCAAAGCTGACTTCACGGATCTCCTCCTGATCTCTGATTCCGTGGTCGTAGAGTTTTCTTGCCCTGACTCGTCCGATCTGGTCGTACTTGATCAGGTTCAGCAACTCTTCTTTGATGCCGTGCTGAACTCTAAGCCTTAATTTCTCCAGGTCTTTGTCTATTTCCCCGTTTTCATCTATTTCCTTTGTCCTGGCAAGTTCTTTCGCACCGTAGATCAACCAGTCCGCGTTCTGCATCTTCGCCCTGATTCCTCCCGGTGCAATATTGTACTTTTCCATAATCTTTTCCTCATCCATCTCCGAGATCCAGGCCCGCATCATGAGCGAGTTCTTCATATCCTCTACGAATGAGTCATAGGCCATATCCCACTCCTCGGGAACAGACTCCAGCAGGTATTTCTCCGCGTCCATCAGAGCCTGTTCGATCTCGGAGTACTCCTTGTCCTTTACACGTGGACTTGGCTGCATCTCCGTGGTTCTTGAAAGCATGAAGAGATACGAGACAGGTCTTGTATCTCTATCTTCAGATTCCTTGTACTTTTTTGCTTTCTCCAGACTTTTAATCATGCTGTGCGCGGAATCAGGGTCAATGTAAAGTTCTGAAACTCGTTTACCGGTGGTTGTGGCCTTAAATTCATCTTCTCTCAGGAATTCGTAGTCTCTGAGCTGCTCGATAACCTGCTTCAGTTTCTGGTCTACCTCGGCCATAGTCCCGTACTGGTGGGCGTAGAAAGTTTTCCTGTAGAACTTCAGGAGTTCTTCCTCTGTAGTACAGAACCTTGATGCCACTAGAGAAAGGGTATGCATCCTCAGGATAGGCTCCGCGGCCAGTTTAGACTGGATCTTCTCTGGTTCTCCCTGAATATATCTCTCTAGAATCTCAGTTTCCATGCCAGGATTCTTCGCCAGAGTAATGGCCTCACCTCTGTCATCGTACTTCGGTCTGCCGGCCCTGCCGGTCATCTGCTCGTACTCCAGAACCGGTATAAAGTCCATGCCGCTGCCCGTGTACCGTTTAACATCTCTCAAAACCACTCTGAACGCCGGAAGATTTACACCGGCCGCAAGAGTAGGAGTGGCGGAAATTGAACGGATTAAACCTTCTTTAAACGCGTTTTCCACGAGTTCTCTTTGTTCTGTAGTATTATGTGCTATTATTCCGTTTGTCACGAAGTTTTCAGTTGATGTGCTGATGTCGTAGAGTTTCTCCGGTTCTTTCTCCTCTATTCCGATGATTTTATCCCAGTATATGTCGGATTTTGCTATCTTCTGCAGTTCTCTGTCTTCGAGTTCCTCCGCAAGTTTCTGGAATGTTTCTCTCTTAATCGGATTTTTCTGATTCTCAAATCTGGATACTGTTGCTTTTGGAACTTCGGGCTCAAGATCTGACAGGCTGAGGCTCCTTTCCTCCCTGATTTCTCTTGCTTTACTGCCGAGAGTCGCTGGTATCACGTCTTTCTGCTTTCTACCTCCTTCCGGGTTGATCTCTATGGCTTCATCAAGTCTGGATTTTTTCTCTGCATGTGTGAAGCCTATTTTATCTCTGTACTTTCTGAGCTGGTCGGAGCCGTATATCTTCAGTCTGTGGATATCTCCATTTGTACGGATCTTGTGATCTCCAATCTCTGTTTCCCGACCATCTGTATCTCGTCTGTCTCTATATGGATTTATACCGAATCTCAGGAGCGAAGTATGTAGTTCTGTAGCAAGTTCTTCGCTAGCAGTGTAGAACTCGATGCATGAAGCTCCTTCTGAGTTTTTCCTACAGTTTACCGAGCCATCAGTATCGAAAAGACCTCTGATATAGGAGGCCATTAATCGGTCAGAAAGGCCTACTTCCGGTATATTCAGGTTCTGCGCTTTTCTTTTCCTTGGGATTCCGAAGAAGTCGTGAAGGATGTCAGAAATTGCTTTGGAATTTAATGAATACGTTTTAAGATCGTCTTTTTCTCTTTCGGTAACTAGGATATCTCTATCAAATTTTTGATTCACTATTTCCTTAAAACGCTCAAGTATCTTTTCCTCGCTTCCACTCAGTTTTACTGCACTGCTCTGGATGTATCCGTCCCCTGCTACAGCGCCTATCAACCAGGCCAGATCCTTATCTATTTTTTCAGGTATTTTAATAGGCTTCTGCCCGGCTTTTGACATGACAACATCAAGATATTGCTCAGGGCATTCTCCAAGTTTCTCGCAGATCTCCCGAAGACTTCCGACTGAGATATTCCGATCATCCGTGTACCTTTCGCTGAAATCCTGTTCAAGGCCTTCAGTATCGATACCTTCTACCAATTCGACAACTTCATCATATTTTCCGTATGTCCTGACTTCATCGCGGAGAAGACTCCTCATTCCGGGAGTTTCTACATCAAGAGTGATTTCTCTCGGTGCACCAATCCTATCATCTTCCGACAGATTCTTTGATTTTATCCATTCCAGACCTTCCTCGGTAATTACAGGCAACTGATGATTCCTGCTGACATTGATTTCTCTGCCTCTACCTGTTTTTATTTTCAGAACCGGCTTCTCATCCATCTCATACTTCTCATGGATTTCATTCTTAGTTATACTGTAATCTGAGAGACCTAAAGCAGTTTCTTCACCGTTTTCTACTAGATCTTTCATCTTAGAGAAGCTACCGTCAGAATGCATGACAATAGAATCGCCCGAAAGGCAAAGTCCTGCATGATGGAATGCCGCACCTTTCCTCACGTTCTTCGCCAAACGCTTACACTGAGAGGTAGGGTTTCCAAGCACGTTTTCGATATCATCGGCGATTCTCTGGAGCTCCTGCTTCTCCTGCCTGTCCAGGTCTTCCTCTGCAACCTTGGCACACCGGTCACTTTCTTTTTCAGAGCCTTTCCTCGATGAACAGAAAATTATACACTGCTTGTCCATTTCAAGAGTGTTTTCAACTATGTTCTGCGTCGCCCTGCCGTGTCTGTCCTCCACAAACATTTCCTCGGCGGCGTCCTCTCCTGAATCATTATTCTTTATCTTGGAACCGGTTTTAAATCCTGAAACACTGTTTTTATTATTTTCAGCCTGTTTTACAGACTCTCCGTCACCTTCATAGAATTTTACCTTGTTCTGCTGGTGTATACCTTCTTTCAGCTCTACAGGCCGGTAATCCGACTCGACAAGCTCCGCGTCAAGCCACTCCGCGAGTTCACCGGAGTTCGAAATAGTGGCGCTAAGCCCCAGTGACTGGAACTCTAGGATGTCCCTGAGTCTTGTAAGCGTGACCTCCAGCGTAGGGCCTCGATCAGGAGAAGTCAGCAAATGAATCTCATCCACTACAACAAGACCTATCTCGTGAATCCATGAAGGACTATGCCTTAACATTGAATCCAGTTTCTCCGAGGTCACGATAACGATATCAGCGTTCTCCAGGTAATCTCCGGACTCGTCCTTATCGCCGACACTCATCATGACCTCAAGATCCCCGTATCTCTCGCTGAAATCCTGGTATTTTTCGGCAGCAAGAGCCTTTAACGGGACAATATACACCGCAGTCTTTCCATTACCGACTACCTGATTCACCATCGCCAGCTCGGCGATAAAAGTCTTCCCTGAAGCAGTAGGAGCAGCCACAACCATATCCTCACCTTCCATGAGACCGGCCTCAACAGCCAGTTCCTGAGGAGGATTCAACTCCGTAATCCCGGAATCCATGAAATCCTGCTTCAAACCATCCGGAATCGGCAAATCCTCAACAAGTCCAGAAAAACCACTTTCACCCGATTTACCGCCAGATTTTTCAGAGGGCATAATAGAGAAAATCTGGTCGACAAGACTTTTCACATTACCCTGAACCTCTCGACAAAAAATATTCTCGGGAAAAATTCTTTTTCACAGAAAACCTCACAAACATTCCCAAATTTCCATGAAAATTAACGTGTAAAAACAGGATTTCAATAGCTCTAAAACCCCCTAAAGAGGCAGGATTATGTACGAAAACCCTCTCAGATAGATAGAAGAACTATACAGCCCTCTGAAGAGTTTATATCGATTGGTTTAAAAGAATTAAATACCTCTATCAAGTTACCGCGGTAACTCCGCGGAAACTTACAGGGGGAGAAAAACAGTATGAAAACAGCAGAACGGCTAAATCGTACTTTTACGACCATTTCTCAAAAATCCACAGATCAACTCATCAAATTCTCGGAATTCGTCCGGAGGTGAACTTTTGATATGAAAGACAAAGCAAAGAACGCACTCAAGCACAAAGTCGAAGTCGCAGGCAAGACCATCCCGACCATGATCATCATCGGACTCTTCCTAGTCGGAGGAGGAAGCGCAGCACTGCTTAGCAGTTTCGGTTCCGTTTCAGGGACAGCAGATGTGGATCAAGCAATTGTCTTCGGAGATTCTGCGGAGCCAGATGGTAAAGCCGCGATAGCAACATTTGATACATCAGAATCAGAAGATGATGTTGTCGCAGGAACAAGCTATGTGGACACTGTAGAGATAGAGAACAACTTAGAAACCACTCAGCAGGTCAGATTCAATTCCACTCAGGAATTCACGACAACTGTAGGAGATCAAGAAGATTCCTCAGGAGATGTAGAAGGTCTAAGAACAGGATTTCTAGCGATGAATGGATTCAACGCAACAGTTGAATCGACTACAGAGACAGAGGACGATGCTTATGTCGAGTTTATAATTGATCAAGAGTCTGCTGATAATCTTCCTGCAGCACTTCTCAGAGTAGAAAAAGGTACAGACAAGGGAACTGCATACGCAGGAATCAAGTTTGATGTCAGTGGAACCACTTTCACCGGTGACAACACTGTCTCAGCAGAGTACCGGGCAGGGAGTGAACATGTGAAGTCCGACGATACTCCGAAGCTTGCTCCCGACTGGGTTTACTACAATATCACAGCTACTGAAGATGTAGACCTTGACAGTGATGAAAATATGGAGATCAAGGAGGGAGAGAGATATGTAGTAAGCACAGTTGCAGCTAGTGGTGGCGGAAGTAGCTACAGCGAGACATTTGACGACTTCAGTAATGTGATAGCCTATGAAGTAGGTACTGAAGATAGAGATTTCTCAGCAAGTGATTTGGTTGATAAGGGAACTGTTGAACAAGTTAAGTTCGCTACAGGAACTCAAGATGATGGCGCGAGTTCCGAACTTTACCTTTATGAGGCAAGTTTCGCTGGAGAGGATCTTATGAGATCCATTCCTCACACAGTTGAAGGGGAGGATGGAGGAGTTGTTAGCTATGAAGTTCCTCCAGGAACACACGATGTGAAAGTCGTGAATGAGCTTGATGTAGCGGCCTACCCTGGTAGCTACACAGTTAGTGCAGAAGCACTTCCACAGTAAATCTTCCCTCTCATTTTTCTTTTTAGAGAGGATTTTGAGCGGCGCTGGCGCGCTTAGTCCGGTGTTCGATTCCCGGAGCCGCTTTCAATAATGAAGTATCTCAAAGTACTCGCAGCACTAGGGATTTTTGCTCTTGCAGGTGCAGGTTCAGCTGTGGTTTTGGAGAGTTTTGGAACTATCAGTGGCACTGCTGATGTTAAGCCTGCTCTTAGAATAAGCGAGGTCAAGTATGGGGGTTCGAATGAGAGGCTTGAGATCTATAATCCTTCAGATGCTTCTGTAAACTTAACAAAATATGATATCGATTATGATACTGAGAGGGGTCTTGAAGCCATAAATTCGACAGAGATAGGATCTGGCGAAATCGCAGTGGTTGTTGAAGGCGGTTATCAACCGGATTACGTTTCGGGTGTGAACTACTTCAATGCTTCAACTTTGACGTTTGTCGATACGCCGGATTCTAGTCAAAAGCTAAGGATTGAGACGGAAGATAACAGTCTAGTTATTGATGAAGTTACCTATTCTTCAGAATGTGGTTCTTCAGAGAGTTATCATAGAATATCTGTGGAAAATAGTACTCTTATCTGTGATTCAAAGAGCGTAGGTAGCTCCACTAAACTTGAAGGTGATACCTGAATGAAGAAGATTATTTTATCTCTGATTTTGGTGCTTTTTGCGGCTTCTGCTGCAGCTCAGCCGCTTCAAAATTTTGATTTCAGTTCGGAGTATGATTTAACTAGTGGCGGGGATATCGCTGTAACTGGCGGTGAGGCTGTGCGTGGTGCTGTTACTTTTGAGAATCAGGTTAACCGTGATCTGCCGCTTGTCGTGAAGCTTGAGGTAAGTTCGGATGAGATGAGGGTTACAGGTGAGGAGTTTAATCTGGATGTTGCTGTCTTGTCAAGTAATGCTTCTGATGAAGAGATTCCGGTTGAAGATCTTTTCAGGTATCCTGATAATTATGAGGAAGATGAGATCCCGCCCTATTCTCCTGACACTGGTTCCCGGGTTACTCGGCTTGACTGTAGTGTTTTGAGTCCATCGAGGAATTCTTCTGTTTACCGGTGTTTGAGTGATGGTGAGGAGATTGTCTCTCGTGCGGATTCTCGTTCTTCTTTCAATAATGTTAGTGTTGAGGCTTCTGCTGTCCCGAATATTATGCCTGGAAGCTATAATTTCGAGTTGAAGGTTCTGTCCGAGGTTGGGGTCGCCGGTGAGACTGTGAATAAGTCTTTAAATGCTTCTGAACCTGTGAAAGTATCTACTTCGGGCAACGAGACATCAGTTATGGTCAACTCTTCTGCAGAGAGTAATGTCACTGTTCAGCAGGTAACAGAAATCTCAGATCCAAACCCCGAGAGTGATGAGTTTGTAGGCGGTGTTTCTGTTGATGTCTCGAATAGTTCTGGAGAAGTAGATGCTTCTGGTGTCGTAACGATTTCGTATGAAAGTGATTCCTACGACGACGATGATGTGAACGTGTTTTTCTACAATGATACTCGGGACGCGAATGAGTGGGTGAGTGTTGGCGGCACGCAGTATCCGTCGAACAATACTGTTTCTGCCGAGGTTTCTCATTTCTCGACTTACGGTGCTTTTGTCGAGCAGGTAAGTGATTCTTCAGGTTCCGATGAGGAGGATGAGAGTAGTAGCGCAGGGCCTATTTCTTTCAATCCTGATGAACAGGAGCAGGATTCTCCGCAAAATGAGAGTCAGAGTCAAGATCCGGGATCAGAGCCAGACGATGAATCGCAGCAACAGCAGGAACAGGAATCTGGCGAAAGTCAGGAACAGTCTCAGTCGGATTCAACGGAAGATACAGGCTCTGAGAACACGGGAACAGATGGAAGCCAGTCTCAGGGGATTACAGGGCAGTTTGCCTCCAGTCCTTCAGGTATAGCAGCACTGGCTTTTGCTCTAGTTGCGTTGATACTGGCTTATCTTCAGTATTCGGGAAGAGTGAATTTCAGAGATAGAATGCCTTTCTAGACGTGTTCGCTCTGAGTCCATCTCATCTGGTAATCCGGGTGGCTGAGGCACATATAGCCTGTTCCCTGTATGTGTTTCTCTGAGGCACCTAGTTTGGCAGACGGGCGTCTGTAGTCTATAATTATTTTATCGAGGGTAAGTTCTTCTTTGTCGAAATCTTCAGGCTCCACTTCATCCAGTTCTCTTATGCATCCTGGGCAGTAAGGTTCCTGGAAGAAACCTTCCGAGTTTATCTCTTCTTGATCCTGTTCGGTGTAGTTGAATCCTGCAGTGTCGGCGTATCTTCCTGAACCTTTAACGAACTGTGCAACTTCCTCGAGTGTTTCAAATGAATCATATGCTTCAGCGCCATCATCGACTCCATCTCTCAGGATATTAGCTATTTCCCACCCTGAAACATGCCCATCTGCCTGGGCTGATGGATTTTCTCTTAGAACCAGGTTTACAAAGTGTTCGTGTTCCTCGGGAGTTGCCACACCTAACTTTCTGGCTGCCTGTTTTTCAGTTTAACGTTCTCTAATATCTCTACGCTACTTTCCGTGTGTAGGTTACAAAAGAGAATTTTTCGTGATCTTCGCGCCTTTCTTCAAGCCATTTCTCTTTCTCAAAGTCCGGGAAGTATGTATCACCGTCGTAATCCTCTTTTATCTCTGTTAGAACCATCTTGTCTGCTTCTTCGATAGTCTGTTCGTATACTCCGGCTCCACCAATGATGAAAACTTTTCCGTCACCGTGATCCTCTGCAATTCTGTATCCTTCATCAATACTTTCGGCCTCGTAGACATCGGCTTCGACGCCTGACCGCGTCAGGACTATGTTAGTGCGGTCTGATAGAGGTTTCACACTATCTGGGAGCGACTCAAAGGTCTTCCGACCCATCAGCACAGGGTTTCCTGTAGTCAGTTCTCGGAAGTGTTCCATGTCTTCGGGAATATGCCATGGCAGTTCTCCATCTTTTCCTATCACTCCGTTCTCGGCGACTGCGGCGATAATTATCTTCTCCATGAAAAATTATTCCGGGTCAAGCTTCTAGTTTCCTTCGGAAAGAAAAAATTGAGAAGTAAAATAAGAGGAAAAACAAGGAAAAAGACAGGAATTTCCTGGTTGATCTTATTCTTCTGTTTCTTCAGTTTCTTTTCCTGATCTTCTCCAGTAGAGAATTCCTCCGATAACTGCTACCAGTACTGCTGCGATCAGCGGCAGTGGAAGTGAGCTTCCTGATTCCTGTTCCCCGTTCTCCACACCTACCTGGACTGTAGTGTCCTCAACATAGACTTCTGTGTCCTTGACTCCTCTGATCTCGAAGTCAATCAGGTACTCCTTTGCTTCAGCGCTTGATTCAGTGTCTACCTCGAAGACTGCTGTTCCGGTCTGGTTAGGCTCCAGTGTTCCGATGTACTTACTGGATGAGTCGTAGTCGAAAGGAAGATCCGAAGAGTCCAGGACTCTCACCCTCGTCGATCCCGACTCCTCCGAACCTGTGTTCTGTATTTCAAGGCGGAGTTCTCTCTGGTTCGCCCCGACCTGAAGATTTGCTTCTACATCTGTGACCTCGAACTGTGGCTTTCCGGCGAGGTAGAAGTTGAAGCCTGTCTCCTCAGTGATCCTTGATGTTGCCTCGCTGCTGTCCGTAGAATATGAAATCTCTGCTGGAATTTCCACATCTCCGCTCTCCGCGGTTTCCTCGACGTCGAAAGTGAACTCTGCTGTCTTGACTTCTCCCGGGGCGATGTTTCCGAGTGCCTGTCGGGTCGAGAAGCTTGAGGTGGCCTGGAAAGTTTCAGGCAGTTCGATGTTAAGAACAGCATTTTCAGCGGTCTTCTCGCCGTTGTTTACTACTTCCAGAGTCATCTTTGCGTCCTCTGTGTCTGGTGTCAGCTGAGTCGGTGTGGTTTTCAGGTTCGCCAGATTGAGTTCGATGTCCTGACTCTGGACCTGTACTGGTACGTTCTTCACTACCGATAAATCGCCGTATGAAATCCTGACCTTGAAGTCGTTCATTCCGTCAGGAGCGTTGTCCGCTACCAGAACCTCTGACGAGATCTGGTACTCCTGTCCTGGCGTTACTTCCCCGAGGCTGTAGTTTCTCTGTCTGTCGGGCTTCAGCTCGAATGGGAAGGAGTCTACTATCTCTACCTCTACGTTCTCTGCTTCAGTTCCTCCTGTGTTCCTGATCTTGAAGTTGATCTCCGCGTCTTCCCCGGATTGTACCGGTACGGGATCAGTGTTGATGAGTAAAGCGTTGAGATTCGTGGTGGCGCCGGCTGTCTGTGCCGTCGCCGCCGTAACTGCGAAAACTGTCGTGATTGCAAGTGCCGTGAGTTTTTTCTTGTTCATTGGTTGAATTTTCACCTTAGTATAATTTTCAAGAGTTCAGAGGATTAATTCTGGAGTAAAGATTTTCCGGAAGATAGCCTCTCATGTACCTGTCATGCAGTACAAGCAGTACAGGTATCAGGGTCAGTGCGCCGATGTATGCGAATACTGTGGTCAGCGTGAGCATCGTTCCAAGCGACGAGAGGAACGTTATACGGCCGAATGAAAGTGCTGTGAATCCTATCACAGCCGCGACCAGTGCGATAGTCATCGGCTTCATCACACCAGCTATCATCTTCTCAAGAGACTTCTGAATGCCGTATTCCTCTCGTTCCTCCTTGTACCTTGAAACTGTCTGTATCCCGAAGTCTATCGCGATCCCCATACCCATGGATATGGCTCCAGAGGTAGCTGGACTGAGGTTCATGCCCATCCAGCCATAAAGGCCGAATCCGGATACGATACCGAATATAAGGGCGGAAAGACTTGTCAGACCGTTGGTAACGGACTTGAAGAGTAGAATCACTACTACAAAGACTCCGATCAGTGAGATAAGACTGGTCTGGCCTTGGGTGCTCTGGCTCTCCTGCTGGAAAGCCTGGTTGATGAAAGGACTTCCGGTGTAACCGACTTCTATACTGGCGGGCTTGTCATTCCGCTCTACTGCTGTCTTTATCTTTGTAGCTAGTTCCTCTTCCTCTCCTGAGGAGATATCTGCGGATGTTATGCGGATTATAGCGAAGCTGTAATCATCCGAGATAAAGCTGGAGGCCTGACCCGACTCTTCCAGCTGCCTTGAAGCTTCTCTGGTTGTTGAAGGATTGTCAATTAGATCAGTGGGTGTGGAAACTGTTACAACGTCGTTGAACTCCGAGACATCGTTTGAAATTGTTTCTATGTATCTCAGTAGCTCCGGGTTTCGTACGTCCCGGATCTCCGTGGAGTTCGCGTAGTTCGGACTGGTCTCGAAGAGGACAGTGTAGGTTGATCCTCCGCCACCTCTGCCGAACTCCGCTCCTATGATATCGAAGGCTTTCACGGAGTCTATGGTGTCCGGCAGAAAGTCCTCGTTGCTCTGGTTCACTGTCTCTATGCTTGTGGCTCCTGCAGCCAGTGCGACAGTCAGAAGAGTTATCAGGACCAGAAGAGTTCCGGGTCTTTCCGCTACCGTCTTCGAATATTTTTCAAGTATCTCTTGTTTCATTTCGACCACCTCTCGTACTGTATCATCAGCGCAGGCGTTATAACAAGCGCCGAGGTCAGTGTAAGGATTATACCGATCGATAGCGTCAGGCCGAGATCACGGATGAACGAGATAGATGCGATGAGGAGCGCCGAGAATCCGACTACTGTAGTTGTCGATGATCCAAGAATCGCGAGACCTGTAGTAGGCACAGAGTTCTTTACTCCCTGTTCTATGCTTCTTGTTTTTTCTTTCTCCTCTATTATTCTTTCAGTGATGAATGAGCCGTATTCAACCCCAAGTCCGAGTATCATGGCACCGAGGGCGATAGTTGCAATTGTCAGCGGTATTCCTGCGATCCCCATGGTTCCAAGAGTCCAGATCAGACCTATGAAAAGCGGGACAAAAGTGATCGGCCCGTAGACTCTTCCTCGTGTCGCTGTCAGGAGTGTCAGTATAAGCAATGATGCGATGGATATCGTGGTGACGGAGTCAGTGACCAGAGTATCTCCTATGTCGGTCCTGATTATCGGGCTGCCTGTGACTGTGATATCTATCCCCGGCTGTTTCGGCGTTTGTTCAAGATTTTCGTTGATGACTCCTGTAGCTTCCCGGATGTTCTCCTCGGTCATGTCCTCGGAGAGCGTCACGTACATCTGTGTGGCAGTGTAGTCTCTATTGAAAAGCTGTTCCTGGTCGAGAGCTTCAAATCTCTGTATCGCTGCCTCTTTCGACTCCGGAACCTGCTGGAAGGCGTCGGCCGCGGATCTCACGTTTCCGACGATCGACTCTGACTCCAGTTCCTTTTCAAGATTTTTCTGCATCCGTATCATCTCCGGGGAGCGGACATCAGTTACGTAGGATTCCTCCAGAGGCTCGTCGTTCACCTGGAAAAGGATCAGAATCGAGCTGGAAGATCTGAACTCCGATTCGACCTTGTCCTGCGTCTGAATCGGACCAAGATCATCTGGAAGACTGGCCTGGAAATCAGTCTCCAGCTGTATTTTCGGAAGACCTGTGGCCAGTCCTGCTGTCAGGAAGACTGCTGCCAGAAGTATAATTCCCGGATGCTTTGACTGGAACTCCGCCAGATTCTCTAGAGGGTTAAACTTCACATGAATCTTGAGGGATGTAACTGTTAAAAAACTGAACGAACATTCGGTCAATATGAGTGATTCAAAACAGGAGATAATGGAAGCAACAAATGAGGCACTCAGGAAACACAGTTACTCCGAGCTATCAATTCAGAACATTGCAGACGAGTTCGAGAAAAGTAAATCCCTTCTCTACCACCACTACGACGGGAAAGACGAGATACTGCTGGAGTTCATGGACTACATGCTTGAAAACTTCAGGGAAGAAGTGCTCTCAACTCGAGAAGAATCACCTAGAAAAGAGCTTGAAAAAGACGCTTTCATGGCCTTCGACTCCAGACATGACTGCGGAATACTGAAAACCCTTACAGAACTGAGAACACAGGGCTTGAGAGATGAAAGATTCCGGGAAAAGTTCCACGGGCTGGAAAAAACTTACAGGAAGCGCCTCGAAGCACTAATCAGCGCAGGCAAGCAGAAAGAAAAGTTCCGGGAATCTGCCGATCCAGAATCTTCAGCAAAATTTATCCTTGCCGTTAACCACGAGGCACTGCATCAGAAAGCTGCGGGAAGAGAAATAGAAGTTCTGGAGAAAGAATTAGAGAAATATCTTGAATCGCAGGTCTACAGTAACTAGAAAATTTTACTTTCTGAGGCTTCCGAGGAGATAAAGTGAACCTGTGGCAACTACGCAGCCTTCTTCCCCTGCAAAGTTTTTCGCATTCTCCAGAGCATCATCGGGATCTTCTACGCATTCGTGCTCTACACTGCATTCTTTGCCAAGTTCCTCGGCCTTTTCAGTCGCCCATTCGACATCTGATTCTGTGAAGAAAAACTTCGAGGCTTTTTCCTCAAGAATAGAGATCATCTCGCCATAGTCCTTGGTTTCGGTGGCGTTGAAAACACATACAAAGCCTTCCGGAAGGTCTTGTACAATTTTCTCGACTGCTGAAGGGTTGTGAGCCCCGTCCTGTATATACAGTGGATCATGACTTCTTACATCCATTCTTCCAGGACATTCGAGGTTTGAAAGTGCATCTTCGAGATTCTCAGGCATTTCTTCAATTTTCTCAACAGCTGAAAGAGCTGTACCTAGGTTTTCCGACTGGAAACTTCCTCTGACCGGTATATGGAATTTTTCTCCCTCGAACTCGAGTACGGTGTTTGCGTTCCCGTCGATGACTTTTTTCCCCAGTATTTCTGTATCTTTTTCTTCAGCGGCTTCTATCAATTTTTCCTGCATCTCTCCGAGGACAACAGGATTCGAATGTATTATTCCGGCTTTTTCTCTTGCTCTCTCTTCGACTGTTTCTCCAAGATATTTTTTGTGGTCGTCTCCAACGTTTGTGATGACTGAAAGTTCTGGTTCAACCACGTTAGTCGCGTCGAGTCTTCCCCCCATACCTACTTCCATCACTGCGTAATCCACGTCGCTCTCGGAAAAGTAGCTGTACGCCATTGTTGTCATGAACTCGAAGAATGATAGATTCGTATTCAGAGAATCAATTTCATTGTAGATTTCCAGGAATTCTTTCTCTGAAATTTTCTCTCCGTTTACTTTTATCCGTTCTCTGCAGGTCTTGAGATGCGGAGATTTGTAGGTCCCGACTTTTTCGCCCTGTTGCTGGAGTAGCTCGGAAATCATCTCCACAACAGAACCTTTGCCATTCGTCCCTCCGACCAGAACCACGCCATAGTCTTTCTCAGGCTTATCAAGAAGTTCAAGAGTCTTCCTTGTGGATTTTTTCGCCGGATTTTCTTTCCCTGATCTCTTTGAGAAAAGATCTTCGACCGTTTCTTCAAATTTTTCTGAAGTGTCCTGAACCTGTTCTGCTTCCAGCATTTACTTTCCCTCTGAGTTACTCTGCTACTGAGAACTTGATTCCTGGATGCGGGTTGTAGTCTTCAAGCTGGAAGTCATCGTACTCCAGCTCCTCGATACTCCTGTCAGGAACCTCGATGGTCGGTCTCTCACGTGGCTCACGGGAGATCTGCTCCAGCAAACCTGTTACATGATCATAACCTTCTTCATCTTCCTCAGGAGCGTTTTCTTCAACCCATTCCTTGATTTCAAGGTAGTCTTCACGTGTTTCTGCTTCTCTCATCTTCTCCTTGAGCTTCTCAAGATTATCACCATACCATTCACCTCTCTCGTCTTTTCCACAATAGATGTGAGAGTCGACGATTGTGTGGGCGAACTCTCCAAGTTCGAAATCCGTCTGCTTTGCGATAATCTTTGTAATAAGCGCGTAGGCGGCGATGTTGAATGGAATTCCTAGTGCAGTGTCGCCCGAGCGCTGTGTAAGGTGTGTATTAAGTTTTCCGTCCTGAACGTTGATGACAAATGTGTAGTGGCACGGCGGAAGCTTTGAAACCGCTGCGTTGGCCGGATGCCAGGCGTTGATAATCATTCTTCTTGAGTGATCCGACCTGTACGGGTGATCGCCGTTGAGAGTATCGATAACGTACTGGATCTGGTCAAAAGTTTTTCTCCCATCTTCTTCCTCGTTGATCCAGCGTGAGACTCCTTCCTTGATTTGTTCTTCAGAGAGGTCGTACTGCTCCTTCGCCTTCTGAATCCATTCTTCCTGGTTGGTTGGCCACCACTCTCCCTCGAGGATGTCCTCATCTTCAGGGATCGGGTAGCGTCTCCAGAACCGGCCGTATGCAGTAGGCAAGTTTCCCTCGTCGTCTGCCCAGGCGTCCCAGATCTTGGTTTCCTCTCTGAGGTTGCGGATGTGTTCTTCACCGGAGAAGTACCAGAGAATCTCGTGTATCAGCGAGTTCCACCTGTATCCGGAGAGATCTTTAGTTGTCAGGAGAGGAAATCCCTTGCTGAGATCGATCTTGTAGAACTGGCCGAAAGTCGAAAGCGTGTCCGCATCCGTCCTGTTCGGCTTGTAGTTCGCGTTTTCGATTATGTTCTTGACGAGTTCGTGGTACTGCTCCATAGAAAAAGATTGATGGTTAAAAATTCAAAACAGTTTCCTAGGTTGTATTTATGTGGCTACAGAAAGATAATAAATATTTTTCTGCTGAAGTCTGGTTTATAGCCGGGAAGAGGAGATTGATTGAGTATGGAAAAGGAATACAATGTAACAGAGAAGGATCTCTTGAAGCTTAACCCGCTTATCGCGGATCTGAGGCATGAGATCGGCAATCCACTTAATGTATTGAAAGGTCATATTGAGATGAGAGAGGACTTTGGAGAAGGAGAGCTGAAGAATGTTTCAGAGGACCAGATGGAGGAGCTAGAGCAGTTTGTCGAGGATACTGAGTACGTATCCAGCTACCTGGATCTTATGGGTACTTTGCCGGATGAAGATATACAGGACATGCAGGAGTACGCAGAGAAGAAGGATCTTCCGGAGAAAATGTTCAGACAGGTCAGGAAGATCGCCTCCGTAACCCGTGACGTCTACAACTACCAGACAAGGCTTCTCGAGGGATCAAACGGCGATCAGATAGAGTTCTCGGAACTTCTGGATCCTCTGGAAAGCTGTGCAGAGGATATGGATAACGTCGGGACAGATTTTGACTACAGCGGTCTGGAGGGATCTCATGCAGGTGTTGACTCAGGTATGAAGCTTGTCTTCTGGACTTTGGGTAAAAACTGGGAGGAACACGCTTACAGAGAAGTTGAAGACCTTGAGCTAGGTTTTGAACTGGATGAAATGGATGATCACTACAGGGTTGATGTCTGGGACAATGGTCCGGGACTTTTCGACGAGTATCCTGGCGATGATAGAAAATCAGCGGAGATGAGATACAGGAGAGCAGATCAGCTATTCAGGTTCGAAGATAAAGGCGGTCATGGTCTTGGCATGGCTGGAAATATCTCTGAAGTATATGACTCTGAAATATTCTATAATGAGGAAATAGTAGAGGACGAAGGGTTTGGGGTCACAGTGAAGCTCCCGAAATCCTAGTATCGGACCTCTGAATCCTCGTAGAGAGGGAACTCTTCAAGCAGCTCTGAAACCCTTTCACCTACCTCATCCTTCAAGACCTCCTCCTCAGGATTTTTCACAACTTCTCCGATCATCCTACCTATCTCCTCTAATTCGTTTTCTTCCATTCCTCTTGTTGTTAGGGCTGGTGTTCCTATCCTGATCCCGGAGGTCACCTGCGGAGGCTTCGGATCATGTGGTACGGAGTTCTTGTTGACTACTATGTCTGCGTCTTCAAGAGCTTCCTCGGCTTCTTTACCTGTTACTTCTTCATCCCTAAGATCTACGAGCACCAGGTGGTTGTCGGTTCCGCCTGAAACCATTCTCAGGTCATGCTCACGTAGGCCTTCTGCCAGTGCCTTTGTGTTTTTCTTGATCTGTTCTGCGTATTCTTCGAACTCTGGTTTCATAGCTTCCTTGAAACAGACTGCTTTGCCTGCGATCTGATGCATCAAAGGTCCGCCCTGAGAGTAAGGGAAGACTGCCGAGTCCACGTCAGAGGCATACTCCTCCTTGCATAGAATCATCCCTCCCCGTGCACCACGGATAGACTTGTGTGTGGTAGTGGTTACGATGTCACATTCAGGGAAAGGGCTTGGATGAACTCCGGCTGCGACCAGTCCAGATATATGGGCGATATCTGCCATCAAAATAGCATCTACCTCATCCGCGACCTCTCTAAACATTTCAAAATCGACTTCTCTCGGATAAGCTGAAAAGCCACAGACTATTAGATCCGGATCATGTTTTCTAGCGGCCTTCATTACATCCTCTTTCTCGAAACGCTCTGTCTCCTCATTTATCGGATAGGCGCCGAAGTCAAACATGTCACCTGACATACTCACGTTGTGACCATGTGAAAGGTGTCCGCCGTGTGAAAGTACAGGACCCAAAATTTTAGCGTCCTTACCAACCAACTTCCCATAAATCCCTATGTTTGCGGTTGTGCCGCTGTGCGGTTGAACATTCGCATGATCAGCATTGAAGATTTTACAGGCTCTCTCACGAGCCAGGTTCTCTATTTTATCGTGGTATTCACATCCTGCGTAGTATCTTTTACCTGGATAACCTTCCGCGTACTTGTTCGTCAGAACTGAACCCTGTGCCTGCAAAATTTGGCGAGGCACAAAGTTTTCCGAGGCGATCATCTCCAGAGACTCGCTTTCCTGCCTCTCTACTTCGTTTTCAAGTGCTTTGTGTACTTCAGGATCTGCTTCAGAAAGATCGCGATGCTCCATATTGATTCCTTCTAAATTAACTCTGAAATGTTTTTCCACTACAAATTTGAAGTTGGAATAAATTCAGAGACTGCCAGCGAATAACCCTATTGCAGCCAGCACGAACGAAAGATGCACCCAAATCACATTCAGTTTCAAAATCTTCTCATTCGCTTCAAAATTATTCTTGACCAACCTCTTGAAGCTTAATAAACCGAAAAGCGAGCTTAGAACAGTTAGAACAAATAGAATAGAAGTAAAGTTATTTAGTGCTATGTAAAAGACCAATGAATTATATGTTAGAAGGGCTAGGCCATAGATCAGTACAGTTTTCCTTTTTCCAATAAAAATGGGTACGTTAATTCTTCCGTATTTCCTGTCAACGCTTAAATCTGGTAGTTCATTGAGCAAGAGCAAAGTAAAAGTCGGGATAAACATCAACAGCGAAATAATGATTGCGGAGACATTGATGGCTCCGCTCTGGACATAGTAAATGTAGAAAACGGGCAAGGTTCCTAACCCGATCCCTGCAGAAAGCTCTCCTAGTCCCTTTCTAATGAAGAAATCTGTGTAACCGATAGACAGAATATAAGCTGTCGCTGCGATACTTGCAATGATATAGAAATTGTGAAGCAGCCCAAAATAGACAAATATCGGTGAAGGCACCAGAAATGACATAAAGCTAATTTTCAAAGCATCCGAGTATTCCAGCTTTTCCATGACTATTGTGTCCACACCTCCACTGAAATCTGTCTTCTCTGTCTCCTGATCTATCCCTCTTTTGAAGTCTCTGGCAACATTCAAGCTGTTTACAGCTAAGTGCATGAATAGAAGAGATATAAGAGCCAACGCTGCGTGAAATGTCTGAAGACCTCCTTCAGAATATGCTAGCGATGTTCCCAGGAAAGCTATAGCCACTGAAAGCGTAAGAAACCTGATTCTTCCAACTTCAAACAAATTCTTGATTAAACTTCTCATGAAAAGTACTTTCTAGAAAATTCTTCCTTCAAGCAGATCTCTAAGGGTTTCTGTAATGTTCGCTTCCATGATCTCTTCAGGAGTCATCCACCTGTAATCCTCCAGGCCGTCCTCCTCCGCGTGTTCAGTATCCATGTCGACCTCACCGGAGAAGTCCTCTACCTCGAAAAGAGTCAAAGTAACCTGCTCACCTTCATCGTCAGGTCCGTGGAAGAAATGGTACATGCCTACAGGATCACCTGGCTCCACGTCCAGAGACACTTCACCGTTCACCTCGCGCTTCAGAGCCTCCAGAGGTGATTCACCGTACTCAAGTCTTCCTCCAGGAGGAATCCAGATAGTTTCTTCTCCAAGCTCTGCACCAACGAAAAGATACTTGCCGTCCTTCTCGATCAAAGCCTTGACCGCCGAGTACATCAGGTCTGCCATTATTCTCTCCTCAGCAAGAGTTCAACAACTATCTGCAGTATCTGGACGAATACTCCCATAAACGCGACGTATATTCCGATTGAGTTCATGTAAACTTTGCCTGGCCGCTGCTTCATCTCCCAGATCTCATAGACCAGGTAAGTGATGAAACCAAGTAATGCAAGTAGGAAAGCAACGATCACTACCGTTGGTGAAAAGCTTCCGATTAATGCGAACAGCAAGACTCCCAGAAACATGTAGTTAGAGTATTTTCTCCAGTTCGAGAAGTTGTGACTTGTTCCATATACCAGTAGCCCGCTGAGAACTGCTATTACTGTCGTAACTGCTGCTGTTGTGGCGAGCACTGCAGGATGCAGCTTTGCCGGAAGGAATCCTATTATTCCGGCGCCGAAGAGTGCGTACACGACCTGAAGTATTGCTGTTCCTCCGAGAGCTGTGGAAGAGTTATCATTTCTTATTCCTCGCTTCGCGAGGTACACTCCTCCGGTAATCATGGCTCCGAAGATCAGAACTCCGACAAGAGGTATCTGGAACGCGAAATCTGTGAACATGCTGGCCGGTGTAAGCGCCATCACTGCCATCAAAACCACGTTCAAAAATACAAGTCCTGCGCTGAGACCTATGCTCTTTATCTCGTCTGAGTTCATGTAGAGAAACTGGTTCTGGAATCTTTTCAACCTGTCGCCGGGTTACAAATAATTAAACCTCTAAGTTTTCCTCGTGAACGAAGAATCCTATCCTGGCAAATTTGTGGTTTTTGAAGGACCTGACGCATCCGGTAAGCAGACTCAGACGGAGAGAATAGCCGAATGGATACGTGAAAACAACTACAGTAAAATACCGGAAAATACGGAAGAACAGATAATCGAACAGATGCCTGGAAGCTATCCGGGTAAATCAGAAGACTCCGTGGAAAACGGTGTCTGGAGACTATCATTTCCAACTTATAGCGAGACTGCAGGAGGAAGAGTGGTTGAAGCATATTTGAACGGCAGACTGGGTGATAGAGACGAATTAGACGTTACAGACATTGTAGATATATATGCAGCTGATAGAAAACAGTTTAAAACAGTGATTCAAAATTATCTAAGATCCGGAGGTATTATAATCTGCGATAGATACCGTGAGGCGAATCTCATACATCAGCTGGTCGATTTTGAAGGTTCTGAATGGCATGAAATGCTTGAAAAAATCAAGAAATCTGACAGAGATCTTCCTAACGCCGACAGGATTTTCTACCTAGATATCTCTCCAGAAGAAGCTCTGAAACGGATGAAAGATAGGGATAAAGATATGCATGAGCTAGATCGTTCTTATATGGAGAAATCAAACAGGAATGGACTAAGAGTCGCACGCCAAGAAGGCTGGCATATTATGGACGGTGAACGGAGTAAGGAGGATATAGAAGCGGATCTTAGAGAGCATTTGAAAAAAGAAATTCTGTGAAAAAGGGTTTTAGTTCATAGATAGGTCTGGATTTATCAATAACGATCTCAAACAGTTTTGCATGCCGGAGGATTTCACTGCTTCAGCGTTGATGAAAGTGATGTCTGTAGGGTTTTTCTCTGCTACAGCGTCCTACATGTTCATGCCGCTGATTTATGCTGGAGTGGTGGATAGCTTTACAGCATCCTTCACTGGTGTTCTGATATCGCTTCCTCTGATAGTTTATTTCCTTGAGATCCCTTCACTAGGATTTGATTTCCAGGAATACTATAAAGCCAGAAGACTGCGAGGAGTGGTTGCAGATATTCTTATGATGCTTTTATCTTCTTTTGCACCAGGTATCATCTTCCTCTACGGTCTTCTAAGGATGAGGCTACTTCCACCGGTTCCTGTAGCATTTTCTGCAGCTATCGCTGTCTTCACCGGTTATTCTGCGTTTCTGTACAGGAACAGGAAGTTTTTCGTGGAGGATAGAATTCAAATAGAACTTTAATTTTCTAATTCTGATTCTCCGGGAGGAAGAGCGCGTATAATGTAATCGAGATCCAGGTTGTAGTCTCCTAGTCGACTTCTGATTGTCTTCGCCAGATCTGATTTCTTGGTGTTTCCGGGTTTCAGAGCCAGTGCTTCAGGACAGTGATTCTTGACAGCTTCTTCAGGCCCGACGATAGGGATAAACAGGTCTTCCTCGATCTCGTAGGGTCCGATCCATGCCTCGACAGAGACGTTCCGCATGTACTCGCGGTCGCCACGTACCACGAAAGCACCTTTCTCCAGGTACTCACCGGACTCCGGCTCCTGTGTGACTTGTTCAGGATCTACGTAAAAAACCGTGTCCGCCCCGATACCGGCCTTCCAGGTCTTGGAGAAAGTCACTGCAGCCTTCGCAGCCTCCAGACGCGTCTTTTCACCGGCTTCCTGACCGTCCCTCACGACTACAGAAGGTGCACCGTCGAAGTCTGCGTGAAAGTACAGGTCATTGTCCTGCATGTGTTTCTTCACAAGCATATCGTTCGTCTGGGCGTCTCTCCCGATCAGTACAAGGAAGTCCTCTGATGAACGGAACCAGCGATACTTTTCAAACCATTTCTTCTTCCGCTTCTGAGTTTTATCCTCGAGGACGTCCTCTGTATCTATTTCCTCTTTCTCAAGCTCTTCAAGCTGCTTCTCGGTCTCTTCAAGCGCTTTCTCCGCGCTTTCAATTTTTTCATCTGAGTTTTTTGCTTTATCGTAGAACTGCGAAGCTGTAGCTTCCAGGTCTTGGAAGAGATAAACTTTCAGGTTATCCTCACCTGTATCCACTGAGATGAACTCGTCCTGTTGGTTGAGGCTGGAAATTTTTTCGGAAGCTTCGGTTTCGGCCTCGTCGAGTTTCTCAAGTGTTTTATCCCAGCCGAACTCGTTGATAGCGAATTCGATTTTCCGCTTCAGTTCATCCAGCAACTGGTAGTTCTCGTAGACTTTCTCCGCTTTCTTGCGGTTCTGCTCCGCTGATTTCCTCAAACCCTGGATTTTTCTCTCCTGTTGCTGTTTCTTTCGCTCCAGCCCCTCTTTTTTCTCCTGGTAGGCTTCCTCTTTTTCTCTCTTCTCTTCAAGCTGCTTTCTCCGGTAGTAGAACTCGTCGATGGCTTCAGAAAAATTTTCGAACTCAATGCTTTCGTTATCCGCGTATTTCTCCAGTGGGAATGGAGAGCTTCTTACAGGGTCCTCGCCGTCCATGTAGAGGACTGGTTCCGGATCTTTCGCGGAATCAAGCATTTTCTGCACTTCTTCGGAAATTTTCTCTTTTCTTTTCTTGTCGAGAGATTCTATTATTGTGTCTTTCTCTATGTTTGCTCTTTTCAGCACTTCTTCTGCGTATGTGCCTCCGAAACTGAGTTTTGAGGCTATTTCCCGGACGATCTCCGATTCCCGGTCCATTATTTCCAGGAAATCCTCAAGTTCTCGTGGATCGGTAGTTGGCTCGGGGTAGACGTATTCTTTTCCTACTCTTATTTCTCTGTCCGCCCAGTCCTCCTCTCTGAGCGCTCCTATTATTTTTTCTCCGTCCAAAAGGATAAAGTTTCCTTTTCCGAACAGTTCAAGTACGAGTTTTGTGTCTCCACTCTTGATCTCCAGTATCCGATCGAAGCCGCGCTGTTTGATCTCGTCGATCCTCCCGAGATGTTTCCTGAGCTCCATGCAGAATCCTGGAGGCCGCATAGGATTCTCTCGCTTGTACTTTGAAAGGAAAACTCTGTCTGTCCCGATTATCAACCTTCTGTCTCCTTCTCCTGGTACGTAAATTTCTAGAGTCAGTTCTTCACCTCTCTGGTAGACTTTCTGTACGTGTCCGTCCTCCAGCTCCTGAAATTCTTCTACAAGTATGGAGAGGTCGAGACTGGTAAGTTCCATAGAGGGAATTTGAGAGGTGAGTTACAAAAAGCCAATCAAAGAAGCGCTCTAGGATGATCGTCCTCACTACCTGAGCTTTCATCAGTTTCCGATTCTTCCTCAGGTGGTTCCTCGGGATTCGCCTGGCGCTGGAATTCCTCGATAGACTCTATATCGAAGTAGTCCAGGAAGAAGTCAGTTACATTGAGTATTGCTGTACGCCCGTCTTTCTCTTTATCAACAAAGCCACGGTTCACGAGCTCCTTCACGTGCTGGTATGCACGGTTTCCGCGGATTTCAACCAGGTCAGCCTGTTCAAGAGGTGCGTTGTATGCGATAAGGCTGAGTGTCCGCAGCTGTCCCTCGTTCAGGTCCTGGTGTGGAGCTAGGTGGGAAACGTGTTCGAGATGGTCTTTTTTTACCTTGAGCTCGTATCCGTTTTCCGTCCGTATGAGTTCAAGTCCTCTGTGATCTTCTTCGAGGTCTCCCTGGTAGTCTTCGATCATTTCCTCGACGAATCCCATGCTTCCAAGGTTGAGGATATCGGAAATTTCCTCTTTTTCTACTGGTTCTTCCGCTAGGAATAGTGCGGCTTCCAGACGTGATTTTTTCTCGTCCATGACTGGTTTTACGTCCTCTTTATTGATAAACTATGTTCTGATAGGATTTTTTCAGTTGGCTACTTCGTCTTCCTTGGGCTTTACCATGAGATCGCCGAGGAATTCCTCCTGTATGAGGTCGACTTTTTCGTCGTTTTCCAGATTGAGTACGTGCTTGAATTTTTCGATCTTTTCCTGGCTGTCCTCGTTTTCGATTATACGTGAGAAATCCACGTTTTCTGATGGTGAGGAGACAAAGTTTCTTATCCTGCCGTAGAGGTCATTAAGCTTTGACTGAAGATCTTTCTCCTGGACTTCAAACTGTTGGTCCATTTCCTCTCTTTCCTGCTCTCTCTGTTCACGCTTCTCCTTGACCTCCATAGCGTCACGTAGCGAGTTCTTCAACTCGTCGAGCTGTACACGCCTCTTCGGCTTCTGCTTCACAGGCATCTCCAGATCCGGGCCGACAGCAAGATCTGGTTCCTCGTCCTCCACAATTCCCTCTTCTTCAATTAACTCTTCCTCCTCGAAATCCATTGGACTCTCTTCCTCAGGCTCCTGTTCTTCCTCTTCAAGCCTTAGTGCCTGAGCCTTCATATTCAGGAGAGCAGCCAGAACACGTATCGCTCGAGCAGACACCTGTAAATTATTTTTCTGGAGTTCCCGGATGTAAGTCCTGTACCGATCGCTGAGAACGCAGATGTCGATACTCTCAGGGTCCATGTCAGAAGTCAGGAACTCCAAGGTCTCTTCCCAAGGTCTTTCTGCAAGCATTTCAGTGCTGTAGTCTTCCATATTCAATCATCCGAACTCCCTCCGTCCTCCAGTCCCCTGTTAGCTAATACGTGGCTCGCCATTAAATAAAACATGGTTTAAGGCCGCACTGAAGAAGTATTCAGGGAGTCCAGAATTTCAGTCTATTTCCTGATCAGACATCAAGCTCAATACTACGCATCTTAGTCACGCCATCCTTCATCGTTACTCCGTAAGCCCGCTCAGCGTGCCTTACCGTGATATCGTTGTGGGAAATTACGATGAACTGGCTGCCTTCAGAGTAATCCTTGAGAATCTCTGACAGTCGTTTCGAGTTCTGCTTGTCCAGTGCTGCGTCAATTTCATCCATGATGTAGAAAGGAGCCTCTCTCTGCTCCAGAATCGCGAAAACAAACGCGATCGCAGTCATAGTCTTCTCTCCGCCGCTCAGCGCCTGAATGATATGCGGGTCCTTGCCTGGCGGTGCAGCTCGAATCTTCAAACCTTTCTCTATATCGTCATCCTCGAGCACAAGTTCTCCTGTACCTCCGTCGAAAAGCTCCTCGAAAGTCCGGGAGAAATCCTCGTTCAACTTGTTCATGGTCTCCATGAAACGTTCTCGCTTCTTCTCCTCGATCTCTTCAATCATATCTTCAATCTCCAGCTTCTCCTGCCTGATCTCGGAAACTTTCTCCTTGTATTCATCAAACTCCTCTTTCTTCTCCTCGTACTCCTCGATAGCCCGCATATTAACAGGCCCCATAGAGTTCTGCTTCTTCAGAACCTTCCGCTTCTTCGTCTTCAGATCTTCAGGGGTTGAATCAAGGCCAATTAGTTCTTCTTCATCGAAATCATAATCTTCCAGATCCTCTTTAACGTTTTCAAGCTCTGCTTTCGCGTTAGCTTTTTTGGAGCCGACTTCATCTATCTTGGACTTCAATTTTTCTTTTTCCGAGTAAAGTTCCTGACGTTCCTCTCTAAGATCGCTTAAATCCTCTCTGATCTGCTTTTTCTCTTCTCTGAGCTCTTCATCCGTCTCCTGTTCGTCTTCTTTTCTTTCCTTCATCTGTTTGAGCTCGGCGATATCACGCTGAAGTTCCTCGACTTCTTTTTCAACTTCCTTTTTCTCCTCTTTCTTTTTATCCGGATTCAGGTTGTTTGACAAGTTCTTATTCTTCCCGCTTTTCCTGGATTTCTTCTTTCCTCCGGTCATAGATCCTCCGCGGCTCATGACGTCGCCATCAAGAGTCACCACTCGTACACCGTTCACATCTTTTACAGAATCCAGGTCTTCGGCGATCAAAGTATCTGAGAACACGTTGTTGATCGCCCGCTGGTACTTGTCGTCGTATTCGATGAGGTTTGAAGCGTAGTCGATGACTCCTTTCTTCTTCAATGCCATCTGGCTCTTGGCGGATTTATCCCGGTCTTTGATCTTATCCAGAGGCAGCATCCGGGCGCGTCCAATATTTTCACGCTTCAGGTAGTTTATTGCGTCCACAGCTGTCTGCTTGTCCTCAACGACCACATCATTCGTGTGTCCTCCGGCTGCTGTATCCACAGCGACTGCGAAACGATCTTTTGTGGAAATAAGATCCTGAAACGCACCCTCGATTTTCTCATTGTCGAGAGATAAAACGGCGTCAACTGCTCTGGAACCTGTGTTGCCCCGGTTCTTCATTTTCTGGAGTTCTTTAATGGTGTCTTCAAGATCCTTGATCTTGTCACGCTTGTTTTCAATTTTTCCGCGCTTCTTCTCAATCCTGTTTTCCAGGTGCTGAACATCCGTATCGCTCTGGCTCTGAGTATCCTCTATCTCCTCTATTCTGCCCTGTTTCTCGTCTATCTCCTTATCAAGCTCTTCTAGGTTCTCTTCAAGCTCCTCGACCCGGTCCTCCTTCTCGGCTGTATCTGTATTTATATCTGCAAGCCTGTTGGATAGCGCTCGCTTCCTGACCTCGAGAATAGAGGCTTCAATTTTCTTTTTCCTATCCTCGAGTTCTCTGTACTTCAGCGCGATCTCTTTTTCTTCCTTTAATTTTTCCAGGTATTCTTTTTTCTCGTCAAGTATAATTTGCTGTTCGTTGAGTTTCTCCTGCACTTCTTCGAGCTCTTTCTCTGCTTCATCCTTTTTCTCATCAAATTCCTGCACTCCTGACAGTTCATCGACTACCTGACGCCGCTCAGTGTCACTCTGTTCTACAATTTCCGTCACTTTTCCCTGCCGGACGAAGTGGTACCCCTCGGGGTCGATATTCGCTCGCTCTGCAACTCTTTCGATAAACGAGCGCTTGCAGTTAGTCCCCATAAACTTGTACATAGAGGAGCCGGCGCGCGTGATCTTCCGGCCGATAGTGATTTCGTCAGTCTCTTCTTCTTCTTCCTTTTCCTGAAGGAACTCATCGAAAAGTCCGTCCTCATTGTCCAGATAAACAGTAGCATGTGCGTAGTCCGCGGCTTTACGTGAGTCGCCGCCGTTGAAAATCAACTGTTCAAGTTTCTCCGCCCTCAATCTTGAGGATCTTCTGCCGAAGACGAAGCTGAGCGCGTCAAGAATATTTGATTTACCGTTACCGTTCTCTCCTACAATCGCGGTCAAACCCTTGTAAAAAGGAATCGAGGTCCGGCGCTGGAAGCTCTTGAAGCCCTTACAGGAGACTTTGTTGATCTTCGTGGAAGCATCAGAAAAATCCTTATCCTCATCCTGTTGCTGCTCCAACTCCTGCTCAGACATGTAAACAGATTTGTACGCCTCAGGTTAAAAAACACCGGTCGCCAAATTCCCCACGTAAAGAGGCCTCAAAATGCAGAAAGCATTCATATTCCACGGAACCGGAGCAGGAAAATACGACCACTGGTTCCCCGAAATTAAGAAGAAACTAGAGCAAAAAGACATAGAAGTACACAGACCGGAGTTCCCGACACCTGAAGGCCAAAACCTCGAAAACTGGCTCAAAGTCCTCGACTAACAAGAAGCAGAAATCGACGAAAACACTGTTTTAATCGGTCACAGCACCGGAGCTGTCCTCATACTCGACATACTAGATGAAAGAGACATTGAAATCGAAGCTGCATTCCTGATGTCAGGATACACGGACTTTCCGGAGCTTTGGAAAAAACTCGAGAATTTTCTGTAGAGAAAAGATAAGGGAAGAAAATGTGGAGAGATCCTAAGGTGTGAGCCTGTCTGGTGTTCTCGGGAATAGGATTCCTTCTTTTACGTTTTCAAGGTCTCCTACCTGCTTTACAAGCCTATCAAGCCCTAGGCCGTATCCTCCGTGTGGAGGCATTCCAAACTTGAATGATTCGAGGTAGAAGCTGATGTCCTCCGGATCAATTCCCTCTTCCTCAATAGCGTTCATCAAGCGGCCCATATCGTGTTCTCTTTGACCTCCTGAAGCAAGCTCTAGTCCTTTATACAATAGATCGAATCTTCTGGACTGGTACTCATCGCCTTCACGTGCTTCCATGTAGTAGAACTTTTCCTGTGGATAACCTATGATGAAGACTGCTGGATGTCCCTGTTCTTCGAAGTATTCGCCCAAAAGCTTTTCGCCCTTTGTATCTAAATCATGAGGGTCTTCTGGTACGTGATCGAATTCTTCCTCAAGGATTTCGCGTGCTTCCTCAAACTTGATCCTTGGGAAATCCTCTTCAGGTACTTCAAGATCAACTCCAAGTTCTTCAAGGTCGTCGGCTGACTTCTTCTTTGTCTCTTTCAGTGTGTAACGTAAGGAGTCTTCAAGAACATCCATAACATCGTGCTGATCCTCGATAAACGCCAGCTCAACATCAAACATTGAGATCTCAGATATATGGCGTGATGTTGCGAATTCTTCTGCTCTGAAAGCAGTTCCTGTCTCGTAAACTTTGTCAAATCCTGCAGCCATCAGCATCTGTTTGTAGAGCTGTGGTGACTGGGATAGGAATGCTTCCTCATCGTAGTAGATGACTGGGAAGAGTTCTGCTCCTCCTTCAGCACCCATCTTGGCGATTGTAGGAGTCTGAATATTGATGTAGTCATTTTTATCGAACCACTCTTCCATGGACTCGATCAGGTGACTTCTGAGAGAGAAGATTGCGTGGACTTCAGGCTTTCTCAAGTCCATGAAACGGTTGTCGAGTCGTGTGGATAGGTCTGAGTCGATATTCTTCGAGACATCCATTGGGAGCGGCGACTCTGCGTTTGAGATTATTTCGAGGCTGTTCGGCTTGATTTCTCTGTCGCCAGGCGCCTGATCGTTTTCCTCGACCACTCCTGTTACGTGTATTATGTCTTCTTTTCCGATTTCCTGTGACTTTTCGAAAAGCTCCTCGTCGTCGTCCTCCTTGAAGGTGATCTGTACCTGTCCTTCACGGTCGCGGACGATGACAAAGGTCAGTCCTCCGAGGTCACGGATCTCGTGAGCCCATCCCGCAACCGAGACAGTCTCGCCGTCGTCCTCTGAGGTGATATCTGCTGTGCATTTTCTATCAATCATGGTGTACAAAGGAATTTCATCCAGTGAAGTTTTTATTTCTCATCCGGTTACAGCGCCAGGAAAACCATTCCGCACGCCACGCCGAGAATTGCGCCTTGGACGACCTGGATCAGTGTATGTCTTTCAAGTTCGACCCTGCTCCAGCCGACGAGAACTGAGGAAAGAGCCAGGAAAGCGGCTGCCTGGGAGGAAACAATTGTGAATACGGCTGCTGTACAAGCAACTGATCCTGTGTGGACGCTGATCTTGTTGAAATAGTTTGCAAGCCCGAAGACTGTGACAGCGATGACTCCTGTCGCACCAAGCTTCAAAACCACGGCTGGAGCAGAAAGAATCCAGAAAGGAATCAGGGACAATGTCAGTGACGAAACGCCTACGATGAAAGGTTTCCAACGCAGTTCTCTTTCCGAAACGTTCAGACCTTTTTCACCTGTCAGATAGGCTGTAATTGTGGTTGGTATCAGGCTGATCAGCGTCCAGAGAAAAATCCAGTAAACAGAACTTGATAATCCAAGGCCGGAAAAATTCAGGAAAAGCAGAGCTGAAATCGGTAAAACCACGAGCGGATGGAATACTTTGGACAGGAACTCTGCTGATCTCATCTAATAGTTTATAGAAACTGCCGCGAATTTTTAACCGTTTCCACAGATTCTATGTGAGAATTTTTATCTCTGCCCGCAAAAAATTTGGTATGAAGCTCAACGATGAACAGCTCAGAGAAGCAGTCGAAAACGGTTTAGTAGAAAACGTCATCGACCTGGAAACCCAGTTAACGCCGAATGGATTCGACTTTACTGCAGCAGAAATCCACAGGTTCAAGGACTCCGGAAAACTCGATTTCTCTAACTCGGAGCGAGAGATTCCGGAAACCGAGAAAATCGAACCTGAAAGGAAAAACTCGGGAGACGACTACGGCTGGTGGAAACTTGAGCCCGGTGCCTACAAAATTCGGACAAATGAAATTGTGGATTTGCCGGAAGATGTCATCGCATTCGCTTACCCGCGCAGCTCGCTTCTCAGGATGGGCTGCACGATTGAAAACGGTGTCTGGGACGCCGGCTTCAGAGGAAGAAGCGAGTTTCTGTTGATCGTGGAGAACGATGAAGGCGTTGAGATCAAGGAAAATGCAAGAGTAAACCACATAGTATTTGAAAAAATTGAGGAAACAGGACAGAGTTACGAAGGCCGATACCAGGAAAAGTAACTTCTGGTTTCGATGGTTTTTACGGGCTATGATGAGAACAGACATCGTCTGAACGTCGAAAGACGGTTGATGAGAACG
>ERZ1034547.50-NODE-50-length-35221-cov-6.176847_pt1 | contig 35221 bp, 40 predicted proteins | sample MGYA00520642_ERZ1034547 | MGnify/ENA primary metagenome ERZ1034547 (study PRJEB33760, sample SAMEA4777713) | hypersaline lake metagenome | biome: hypersaline environment; feature: brines | place: Spain | collected 2012-08 | depth 0 m ... | reverse complement strand
CGGTTCCTACGCCCATAAGTATACCTGATAACTCCAAACTTAAATTCCTGTCACAAAAAATTTGATCCGGAAAAAATCTTCAAGATCCATAAGGAAAGACTTCCTTTATTCCAAGTCTTTGATCGCGAGACTGTATTTTTTCGCCAGCTCCAGGTCTTCTGGAGGTTGCTGCCTAGAGGTTTCGAGGGCAAATTCTTCCGAGGCAGAGTCAAAAGAGAAACTACTCCCACTTGATTCTCCGCTACCCGAGACACTGAAATCCAGCTCCCGGTTCTCGACATCTATGTTCACTGGCTCTCCGAAAACCTCAGAACTATTCAGTTGCGAGACATTTTCAAGAGAACTGTTTCCGGAGCCATCATCTTCCAGGAAATCCGGTGTCTGAAGTATCGTGGCTCCCTGTCGCTGGAGCTGGAAATCTGTCAGTCCAGAAACAACTACCAGGGTACTCAAAATGCCGATTGCAACAATTTTCTGGATTATAGACTTGGTAGGAATTATGCTTTCCGAAGTAACAGATCTAGCTCTCGAAATGACATCATCAAACAGCGCTTGAGAGGCAATATTGCTTTTATCCAGATTATCTCTGGCTGTCCTCAGAACCTCTTTCAATTCAGGGTTTTCCTCCTCGTAAATTTCCAGGTGATAGTTCCTGATACGGTAGATGAGATCTGCTCCGAAGAACAAAACTGTTAGCGGTGTAACGATGACGTAGTTCTCTATAGATCCTATTATCCTCTGGTCTATAAGAAAGAGAAACAGAGAGCTTGTCAGGAAAAAGACTATTGAGTCAAGACTGGCTTGTATAAGGTTGACCTTGAAAAATTCGATTTTCAGGCGTTTAAGCAATTTTTCAATCTTCATCAGTCAGTGACCCCAGTATTCGCACTGTGTTTCGGCAATATCTGTTAGAGTGCTGTTTGAATCGCAGATTACTTCTATACTGAAGTTCAGGCTATCCTTTGTGGCTTTCAGTTCTTCCACTGAGTTGTTGAGTTCCTGATAGCTCTCCTCTATGCTGGAGATCCTGTTTTCCAAGTTATCGTTTTCGGATCTTAGATTGTTTAGTTCCTCTTCATTTTCTCTGTTTATGAGTTTCTGGTTCTGTAGTTCTGTCTCTACTGAGGTAAGTTTCTTGGAGAGGTTCTGGTTTTCTGATTGGAGGTTCGCCACTCTTTGAGTCTTGTTCTCCAGTTGTTCTTGGAGGCTCTGGCTCTTGTTTACTTTTTCACTTATGGTTGTCTGTGACCAGACTGATACTCCTGCGAGTATCGCAAGCACAAGCACTGTGGTGATGAGCAGGAAAGGGTTGAGTTTTCTCTTGAGTAACTGTTCTTTCATCTTCCTGTTGAATTTTTCTTTTGGACTTTTTTACCTTACCTGTCCGGTCGAATTTTAAGTACTATTTAGACCAAAAATGTTAGTGTGAGCTCTCACGACGATGATGAAGGGCCGAGGTTTGGCCATGTATTCAAGACTCCCTGGAGAGTGGATTCTCCATACCAAGAGCAGCTTGAAAGCGGAGAGATAGCTACACTGGAAGATGTGAGGAAAAAAGCGGATGGGATAAAATCCATCATGGGAGAGGCATGGCGAACTTTGAAAGTCAAGTCCAGTGACCGTGGCGGCCCGGTTTACGGCCTTGCGATCAACGCACCGGACAAGTTCGACGACGACCTGGACTACACGGTGGAGAAAGTAGATGAAAAAGTCTATGTCTCGCCGGACAGCCAGCTCCACAACCAGTTGATGCAGCAGAAGCAGAACGCGGAACAAAGAGTCAAGGAGACCAAGAGGAATCTTTCCGAACTCCTGAAGCAGAAACACATGCTTGAACACGATATCAGGAAACTCAGATCGAGAATCGAGGATATAGAGGAGGGAAATGAGACAAGGATTAAGGCGGATTTCGTGGAGCTCGTTGACGGTGCAGGAGCTTCAGGAGGTGGAGGCGGCGGTGATCGGGCCGCACTGAAATTCCTGAGGGATCAGAACCTGTACCCATCGATTGTAGCGGACTTCAATGAAATGGAGTCTCTGGATGATCTCAAAAGCGAGGAAGACGACGGCACAGGAAAGCTTTCACATCTCCCGGCGAATGTAAAGGCTATTCTCAAGAAAAAATACGCGATGTATGAAAAATGGAAGGATATGTACGGCAGTGAAATCCAGAGAAAACTTAACGAATTAAAAGGAGAGTTAGCTGGTATTGAAAGAGCGATAGAGGAGACAGAAAGCTATCTTGAACCTTATGTAAGGGATATGGAGATGCTGAACAGTAGATCCCGGGATGAGCTTATTGACGATCTTAGGAGGCATATACAGCTCAGAAGCTACAGCTCCATGTTTACTGAACGAGAATATATAATTTACAGGCCTCTCAAGAACACTGGTGAAGATATCGTTGCTATCGATGATGAGGACGAGGCCACTCATTACAGAGTTGTCTTTCTACATATGGTGCATGCAAATCTTGCAGGAGGAGAGGAGCCAACTCAGTCCATGGGGCCGTCTGTCGTGAAGGTTTTCTGGCATCCTGCGATCGTTGACAGGTTTATTTTTGAGAAAATCTTCAAGAAAAGAGTTGACGAGATGAACGAGAATTTCGAGAAAAAGATAAGAGAGTACACCGGTAACATAAGCACTGATAAAGGAGAAGAGCTTGCTGAAGCCAGGAAAAAGAAAGGTATGTCTGTTGCAGACTTGAGAGAGGTTATGGAGGAAGAGCTTGGGGAACAGCTACCTCTGGAAGTCTCATCGAGAATAAGAAGAGTGGAAGATGGTCTTGATGCTCCTGGAGATGTTTTCCACAGCGATCAGGTTAAAGCAATTGATGAGGTCCTCGGAACCGCAATACATCAGGAGTCAGAAAGAGACGGTGAGGGGTTCTATACCGGTATTCAGGAAAAGATGAAGCTTTTCACGGGTCAGGTAGATGATTATTATCTCGGGCCCAGGGAGGATACTGCATGGGCTGACATGCGGAACGAGATGACGTTCAGGTATTACTATGATCTCAAAATCGGTTTAGGACTGTTCACGATGAAATAATGGTGTAAAAAATGTCTTTCCTGCTGGACTTCATGGATAAACTGAAATCAGGAGAAGATGAGGAGAGCGATAGCTCTGGATTCTCTGACATGAACTACGTGGTTGGAAACACCTCGGGCCTTGACGTGGGTAATATTCCGACGCCTATAGCCCGGAGAGTAGGAGATCAGGCGCAGATCGGCGGAAGTGTAATGGAGGTTCAAATCTATAATCCGTCCACTTTCACCATAGAGAAAGAGGAGCTGATCAACGTCATCAACCAGCTTGGAATCGATATATCACTTCACAGTGAGCCGAACTCTGGCTTTGCGTCTGCTTACAAGACCAGAGGCCAGCAGGCCCAGGGATACGAGACAGTCCACAATTATTTCTCTAACTACCTTAACGAACTGGCAATTTTCAAGAAAGAGGTTGAGAACCGGAGCGAAGTCGATTTTGATATTACAAGAATAAATCCACACGCCTCAACGTCTCCACTCCCTGCACTCAGAGAGAGAATGGCCTCAGATGTCGGACTGGATCCCTTTGGCTTCCAGATAAGTGAAATGTCTCCTGAAGTAGATGAGCGGAGAAGTGTAAAAGGACAGAATATTTTCGAGAACGACGAGTTTCTCAGAAGACTCTATTACACGTTTTTTGTCGAAGAAGTCGATTTCCCATTCCAGTACTACAACCTTTTCTCCCGTTACTCTCCAAAGTTCGATGAGGAATGGGAAGATGTACAGAGAGACGGTACAAACCGGTATTACGAGTGGAAAACGGATGAACAACCTGGTGATTTGATTGAAGGTCTTCAGGAGAAAATCTCACTACTCAGGACTGCTACAATGCAGGATAGAGGTATTGAAGCCGTCTGGCTTGACATAATCTCCGATGCCGAGCTCGAAGAGCCTATTCCAACCTTCAGAGCACAGCCAGTACAGGGAGAAGATGGAGATATTGCTGATGTAGAAGTTGAACAGGATGGAGAAGAGGAAAACCTTCAGGAACTCCTGCCTAATCTGAGAAGTCTGCAGAACTTGACGACTTCGCTTCATGAATTTGAAGAGAATTCAGAAGAGCTCATCACTGGCCAGGTTTTGGATATACCTCAGGTACTGGAGGTTCAGGGATATGCTGAGCAGGCGAGAGATATGGTTGATTTCAAAGAGGAATGGGCTGAAAGGATAGAACGGGCTCTGAAGGACTGTCTTGATGAACTTTGGAAGGGTAATGGTGAGGAAAAGATGTCGATTGATGCGAAGATTTCGTCCCTGAACAGTCACTTTGATGTCCAGCAGATGAAGATTCAGGAGATTTCCTACGAGGAGAATTCTGATTACATGGATACGCGGGCCGAGAAGGTTTTCATGGGTCGTAGAGATTACTTTGAGAAAGAGGGGCCTGAGGAGCAGCTTGATCAGGACAAGCACAGGGAGATGCTTAGAAATCTTATGCAGAACTTTGAACAGCAGCTCTGGATGGAATCAAATCTTTTCTACAGAGTTATGCCGCCATGGATGAAGTACTCGAATTCTGTGAACAGCAGCGAACACCATGGATGGGAAGCACCGGAGTTCATCTGGGAAACGCTGGTGGAGGAAAAGTGGGGAGACAAGTACGATCTGGACATGAGAAATCCTGGCCAGCCAGGAGGATACTTTGACGCACTGGAGAATGAGGACTTCCGGATGGATGTCGCAGGAGCAGTCAGCGCATGCTATATCTGGGGTCACTTCACCCAGAAAAAATCACATTTCGAGATCTCGGGAGAGGAATACGTAGAGGACGAGAAAGGAGATTATACCTGGATAGAGTGGATGAACAAGTACGGTATAGGTGTCAACCTCGAGGCGATGCACGGTAATCCACAGCAAATTCTGAAGATCTGGCGTCCAAAGGATATCGTGGCTGCGGCTCGAGCAATAAATATTACCTCCAGGAACAGGGTCGAAGAAGGCGAACTGGGCGGAAGAAGCGAGATTCATCCGGAACTTGACGACTGTATCGCAAAGTTCACGATCGACATGGAACACACAGCATCCTTCGGATCAGATCCATGGAAAGAAATGCAGGAACTGATAGAACAGGAAAAAGAACTGGCAGAAAGAGACGATCACGGCGCCATAGTAGATTCTGAAAAGCCACTGGCAAAAATACTGAGAAATTATCACTTGATGAGGGCCGGAGTGGAGTCCCAGCAGGGAACACGCCATGGACCGTTCGACAGAGGAGACAAGACGCTTTACACATGGCTTTACAAGCTAGTCGAGGCAGGGTTTACCAGGAATCCAGGTGAGGCAGCGGCGATAATGTATGAGCAGGGTGAGGAGAAGGCAGAAACTACCTATGTTGCAAGGGTAGCTATGGACTTGATAGAACTTGGGGTATCTCCAGAAGAGCTTGATCCTGTAAATATTCCTGCTGAAGGAGACTACGAGAACAGGAAACAGGCACTGATGGCAAGATTCTTCGGCATCGACGAATCAAGCACCAGTGTCGAGTGGGCGAAGATCGAACAGCATGCATTCGACCCTGTCAAAGGTCTACTCGAGGCGGAAGATTTCGATTTCACATATTCGGGAAGAGCTGCAACCGACAATGGTACAAGACCGGCTCAGTGGCAGAATGAAGAGTATCGTTGATCTATATGCACTTTTTATCAGAAAGTAAAAACTCAGTCAAAAAGTTTTGTTTACTGTTGTGTAACAAAAGAATTAAGAAGATTTAAAAGTCTGTATCATAACTCGTTAAATGTGGTACTGTGAGTTCCAAAGATAAGATGAAGAAGATGAGAGAGAAGTCTCAAGAAAGGAGATTTGAGTCAGTAGACGAATTCTCAGACAAACTACATGAAAAGCTTGGTGAGAAAGTAAAAGTAGTAGCTGTCTGGGGGAGCGTTCCAAAAGGCGAACACGGTGTAGAAAGCGATATTGATACACTGGTAGTTCTCGACGATACCAAGCTCAAGGGAGATGTCCCTGAAGACGCTAAGAAGAAGATAAGAAAGAAGGTTACGTCTCTGGCCAACGAGACGGACGAAAGAATTACTATCCAGTACTTCCCATTCCTCACAGAGTTCTGGGACTCACTTAGAAAGGGGGAACCACTGGCTATCGAAGCGGTTAGAAATGGAGAACCGGTCTACGACGCAGGGATTTTCATGCCTGCGAAGAGACTTCTTGAGCGAGGGAAGATTTCAGGTACACAGGAATCAGTAAAGAAGAGGCTCAAGCTCGCTGCCGCAGGATACAAAAAAGCGGAGAAAAACTTCCGCTCCTCGATCCCTCACAAGCTGGAACAGGTTATGGCCAACGCCGGTCAGGCGCCAATTATGCTTGTAGGAAAGACTCCTCCGGGGAAGGAGAATGTCCCTGATACGCTGGAGGACATGTTCGTTGAGAAAGATATTCTGGAAGAAGAATACGTCGAGATGGCGCGTGAGATCTACGAATTCGGTGACAAAGGCGAGAAGAATCCTGGAGAAGTTACAGGAGAAGCTGTAGAGGAACACCTTGAAAAAACAGATAAGTTCGTCAAGAGGATGCACAAACTGGTCTCACAGCTTGGCTCAAGGAAGAAAGTCAAGGATATAGTCGGAGATTACAAGAAGTTCCTGAAGGCTAACGTTGCCGCACTCAAATCCAAAGGGGTTCAGCCGCCAGAAGACAAAGAAGAACTACCAGGAGTCGTTGAAGAGAATCTTGATGTCGGTGAAGAGCATGTTGAAATGTTTGAACGCTGGGAGGATATCATTTCCAAGATAAAAGACAAGTCCATGGACGACGTGGACGAGAAGGAACTCTACGAACTCAAGACAGAAACAAGAGAGTTTGTCTCAGACGTTGGGAAGGACATCCAGAAGATGAAGCAGGAAAAGGCACAGAACATGACTCCAAACGTCGATCCTTCAGCAGCGGCCAAGAACGCTTCAGGAGAGGACATCATTCCAAACCTGCAGAAAGAAGCAGAGAAGAAAGTAGAGCAGGAGGAAGATGAAGAAGTCCAGGAAGCCGACAAGAAGTAGAACATTTTTCTTTTCTCATTAATTTCTCTGTTTAGTCCTCAATGACGTCTGCCGCAGAATCATATCGATTCTGTTAAGCGAAAATTAGAAGAAAAATTTGAATATGTGAACGCTATCGTTCGTCCTGCATTTCCTTGATCTTCTTCATCCGGAAGGTTTCTTCACGCTCTTCTTCCATCAATGTTTGTGAAACAAAATTCAGTGAGTCCTGCATTTCCGGGATTGTCTTGTGCTCCAGGGCGTTCACTCTTCTCTTGGTTTTCTCGATTTCCTCCAGAAGCTTCAAGATTTTTGTCTGTGTCTCCGCTGCATCAACGATTTTCTCAAGTAGTTCCTCGTGTTTGTCAGCTGTGGAGTCAATTTTGGAGCTTGAAGAGGTTATACCATATTCCCTGTTGAGAATATGTTTCTGGACGTCGATTGATTCTATCTCGGGTACTACCACGCCCATGATGTTCTGTTTTCCTGACCGGATCTTCGGTTCATCGGAGATATTTACGGTATTGGATCTTATTGCGTCCTCTCCATCGTAGATTTTTGCCAGGAGCAGTTTCTCCCGGGCTTCACCGTAGAGATTTGCCAGCTCTTCGTTCACGTCTCTGGCGTTATCTATAACCTGCATGAACTCGTGGATAAGTCCATCTCTCTTCTTCTCAAGGATGTCGTGACCGTCTTCAGCCAGCTGGATTCTCTCTTTCAGCCGGAGTTCTTCGGAACGTGTTGGTTTTACATCTTTTGGCATACTCTTCACCTGAAAGAGATTTAGAGGTCGACTTCCTCTTCTTCAGGAAGTCTTTCCTCTCTCATCTCGGGTTCAATTCTTGTAAGCTCTTCCTCAGGTACCAGGGAGAGCAGTTTCCACGCAAGTTCAAGTGAGTCTTCAATGGAACGATCTTCTCTCTTTCCCTGTCCTACAAAGTGTTCCTCAAACTTTCTGGCAAAGTTCAGAATCTTCTCATCTCTATCCGAGAGTGCGTCCTCTCCTACAATAGAAACAAGATCTCTTAGGCTTTCTCCTTCGGAGTAGAGTGCGTAGAGCTGGTCGGAGACGTCTCCGTGGTCTTCACGTGTGTACCCTTCTCCGATTCCGTTGTCCATTAAACGTGAAAGACTTGGAAGAACGTCAATCGGTGGTTCACGACCCTGACTGTCTAGATCCCTGTCAACTACGATCTGTCCCTCAGTAATGTAACCTGTGAGGTCAGGGATAGGGTGTGTCTGGTCGTCGTTAGGCATAGTCAGGATCGGAAGCTGTGTGACGGATCCTTCCTCGCCTTTGATCAGTCCTGCTCGCTCATAGAGCTCTGCAAGATCAGTATACATGTATCCAGGGTATCCACGTCGTCCCGGAACTTCTTCACGTGCTGCGGAAACTTCTCGCAGTGCGTTACAGTAGTTTGTCATGTCTGTCATGATTACAAGGACATCCATGTCCTTCTCGAACGCCAGGAACTCTGCTGTTGTCAGTGCGAGTCTTGGCGTAATGATTCTCTCCGGTGCAGGATCACTTGCCTTGTTGAGGAATACTACAGATCTTTCAAGTGCTCCGGTGTCCTCGAACTCCTCTATGAAGTCACGAGATTCTTCTTCTGTAATTCCCATTCCTGCAAATACTACTGCGAAATCTGTATCTTCTCCCTTGACGTCTGCCTGACGGGAGATCTGCTTCGCTAACTCGTTGTGAGGCAGTCCTGCTCCCGAGAAAATCGGAAGCTTCTGCCCCTTGACCAGTGTGTTTGTAACGTCGATAGTAGATACACCGGTCTGGATGAAGTCTTCCGGAAGTTCACGACTATACGGGTTGATTGCTTCTCCTTGAATGTCTCTTTCTTCTTCAGGGATGACTTCTGGCCCATCGTCGATAGGATTTCCGGTTCCGTCGAGGATTCTTCCTAGTAGGTCTTCTGTACATGGCATCTTGACGTTCTCGTCCATGAATCGGACGCGTGCGTCTTGGCCGAGGCCCTGTGTCTCCTCGTAGACCTGGATGACTACGATATCTTTAGAGGTTTCAAGGACTTCTCCACGTTTTACCTCTCCTTCAGGAGTCTCGATCTCTACAATATCTCCGTAGGAGACGTCTTTCGTGTTTTCAACGTATACAAGTGGTCCTTTAATCTGCTTGATTGTCTGGTATTCTTCTTGAGTCATTCTAGGTCACCTCTACTTCTCTATCTCCGAGAACTCTTCCTGCATCTGTTCACGGATTTCCTCGATCTTTGCGTCGTAGTCTTCAGCGGTTTTGACCTCACTGATCCTGTTTTTGGATGATAGACTGATGATATCTTCTACCATCGCTCCGTCTTCCAGAGCCTGGTAAGCTTCGTCTCCCCAGTCAAGAATCAGTTCAAGGATATTGAATGTCTTGTCTGGTGATGAATACTGGTCTACAGGATGGAAAGCATTCTGCTGAAGGTAGAACTGCTTGACTAGTGTTCCGATCTCCAGGGTTAGCCGCTCGCGGTCTGGTAGAGCGTCCTTTCCGACAAGCTGTACTGTTTCCTGTAGTTCTCCGTCTTTCTGAAGTAGATCCTTCATACGCTGGATGTTATCCTGCCATTCTTCATCTACTTCATCCTCGAAGTACTCTGAAAGCATGTCGTCATAGCCTGAGTAGGAGTCATCCCAGTTGATCGATGGGAAGTGTCTCTTCTCCGCCAGATCTTTGTCGAGCGCCCAGAAGTTCTTGACAACTCGGAGCGTGTTCTGTGTCACAGGTTCGGAGAAGTCTCCTCCTGGAGGCGACACAGCTCCGACAACTGTAACTGAACCGGGGTCTTCCGGTCCAAGCGGCTCCACTCTTCCTGCTCTCTCGTAGAACTCTGCGAGTCTTGAAGCCAGGTATGCCGGGTAACCTCTCTCTCCAGGCATCTCTTCCAGTCTTGCGGAGATTTCTCGCATTGCTTCTGCCCATCGGCTTGTGGAGTCTGCCATCAGTGCGACATCCAGACCCATGTCTCTGAAGTACTCTGCAATTGTAACTCCTGTGTAGATTGAAGCCTCTCTTGCCGCTACAGGCATGTTTGATGTGTTTGCGATTAGTATTGTTCGATTAATGATTTTGTCTCCTGTCTGTGGATCTTCAAGCTCTGGGAATTCTTCCAGTACTTCTGTCATCTCGTTTCCACGTTCTCCGCATCCGATGTATACGATGATGTCGGCGTCGGAGAACTTTGCGAGGCTCTGCTGTGTAACTGTTTTTCCTGTTCCGAATCCTCCCGGTACGGCTGCTGTTCCTCCCTTTGCGATCGGGAACAGTCCGTCGAGAACTCTTTGCCCTGTTACAAGAGGGACTTCTGGCTTGAGGTCTTCTTCGACAGGTCTGGCTTCTCTGATCGGCCATTCCTGTCTCATTGCAATTTCCTCGCCGTTCTCAAGTTCTGCAATTTTTTCCTTTACTGTGTGTTCGCCGCTTCTGATTTCGGCGATTTCTCCTCCTTCGCTTGAAGGTGGGACAAGTACCTTGTGTGTTCCGAACTCGACATCGACTTTTCCTATGACGTCTCCGGATTCGACTTTGTCACCTTCCTCGCGGATAGGCCGGAAATCGTATTCTTTCTCCATGTCGATTCCGGGTGCATCCTCTCCTCTCTCGATGAAGTTCCCGGTTAGTTCCTCAAGCTCTGGTAGAGGTCTCTGAAGTCCGTCGTAGATCGATGTCAGTAGACCTGGTCCGAGCTCTACGGAAAGAGGACTACCTGTGTTCTCTACAGGTTCTCCCGGCTTGACACCGGTCGTGTCCTCGTAGACCTGGATATAGCTTTTATCGTCCTCGATTTGAATTACTTCTCCCATCAGACCCTCTTCGCCGACGTGAACAACGTCGTACATCTGAGCGTCCATCCCGGTCGCTATTACAACCGGTCCTGTAACTTTGTAGATTTCTCCGTCAGCATCTGCTTGCTGAAGATCTGCTTGTGTCATTTTTGATTGTCACCTTATAGTATAGATTTGTTAGCCGGTAATATCGGCTCCTATCGCTTTCTTGATTTTCTCCTGAAGTCTCTCACTTTCTGCAGTCTCTGAAAGTGAAACTACTACAGGATCTACGCTTGAATCAACGTTACTCTGAACACGTTTCGGAAGTTCCTGAATATCTTCCTCCTTCGCAACTATGATACCAAGGTCCTCGCGGTCGATAAGCTCTGAAATTTTATCCCTGTAGTTTTCTGTGTTGAATGTTTTCTGGATTCCTGCCAGCTCGAATCCAAGTGTAAAGTCAGAGTCACCGATTACTGCGATATCCTTTTTTTCCACTTCTTCACTCATTCATAATCACCAAATTCTCTCTTATCTCCTCGTTTGACTGTATACCAGTGGATTTTGCCCGAATCATCTGACTTAGATTGTTCACTTCAATCATCTTTGCAGCAACGTAAGCTATAACAGGTACAACTCCGAGAGGTGTGCTTCTTAGATCTCTTCGGGCTTTTTCAAGTCTCTGAATTTCCAGACTGTTCTCTATTTCCTCAACTTCGTCTCCAGAATCAATACTCCATCGGGAACCTTCCAGAACTTCCTCTATTTCCTCAATATCCTCTGCTCGGATAGCTTCCTGTATAAAGTCGGAGCGACCGTTCTCGAAAAGTTTTTCCTCTATTTCAGAGTCCTCTACGCCGTATTTTTTCAGTCGAAGAATTATGCGGAGGTTTTCGTATTCTAGCTCGTCCCTGATGAATCTCGAGAACTCTCTACTACCGGTTCTCTCAGCTAGAGCCTGGAGTTCGTCGAAGTATGCTTGATCCAGGGATTTTTCGACACTGTTTATGTCCATTCCTGTATCAACGTAGTCCTGGTAGTTTACGAATCCTTCAAAGCTTATACTCGCTACTATTTCCTCGAAACTTTTCTCTGTAAGCTCTTCTAGGTCTTCCAGGCTGTAAGTCATGCCAGGTATAAGATCTGGTTTATGATCTTCTTTTTCACCACTTTTCTTCCATCTGAGAATTCTTTTCAGGCTTTCAAGTTCGTATCTTCTGATATAGACTTCAAGCACTTCTGCAAGACTCTCGGGGCACATTTCAACCAGTTCGTTCAATGTTCTGGCTGCATTCAGCTCCAGTGCGGATTCCAGGAGAGGAACTCCTTCGAGCTGTGAGCCAAGCTCATTTATTTCTTCCTCGTATTCTCCTTCTTCAAGCTTGCGGGCGATTTCATTCGGCTTCATCTTCAGCAGGTTGCTGTAATCGTTGCTCTCGAGAAGCTTTGTACTCATCGCGCTGACTCTCGCATTCACGTAAGGATAATCTTTCTCGAAGGCGTTTCTCAGGCTCTGAAGTGCTTTCATATCTACTCTACTCGAAAAGCTTTTCTGCTACTTTCTTCCGGTAGTCCTCACGGAAGTCTTCAAGGATTTTATCAAATGTGAAGTTTCTGCGTCTATCTCCTGACTCGGAGATAACAATTATGCCTTCTTCCTCTATTTCCTCGAACTCTGTGTCAACAACAGACTTGAACTCGCTGCTTCCAAGAACTTTACCTACTTCAAACTCTGTTGATGCGAGGACGCTCTCAACAAATTTTTCTCTGTCGCTTTCGGACATTTCCCTGATCTCTTCGCTGAATTCCTCGAAAGTATCTTGGATTGAGTCCTGTTTGGCCTCAAGTTTCTTCTTTTTGGCCTCCATGTTGGCGTTGGAAACTGCTTTTTTCTCGAGAGAGCTTTTCTGTGATTCGATTTCCTCGTCAACAGCTTCGCTTATTTTCTCAGCTTCATCTTCTGCTTCTTTTATTATTCTCTGTTTTTCTTTTCTGCCTTCTTCTCTGATGCTTTCTGCTTCGTCCTCTGCGTCCTGGAGGATCTCATTTTTGACGTCTTTTAGTCCCATTATTCTTGTTCACCTTATCTTTTCGTGTCGTGTTTTGTCCTGTATTTTTTGTTTTAAGTAAAGTAAATTGGAAGGGCCTTGGAGGCCCTCCTGTAGGGTTTTCTAAATGAATCCGGCTGAGATCAGTGCTACGACCAGGCCGAAGATAACCATCGTCTCAGGGACGACTGTCAGGATAAGTACCTGTCCGAAAAGACTGTCGTCCTCTGCCAGAGCGCCAACTCCTGCGGCTCCGATCTTTGCCTGTGTGTATGCTGTAGCAATAGCGGAAATTCCGATTGCTAGAGCTGCACCGATTGCTGCCATTCCTTCAATTGCTGCCATTGTGTGATTTTCACCTCAAATATTGTTTTTGATTTTAGTTCCGAACGGAACGTATCTCCTTCCGCCTCCTTCATAGAATTTTCCGAAAAGCTCCACGTAGTGAAGCCGGATTCCCTGAAGGAAGCCCTCCATGATTTTGATGAACGTGTTGAACGTGTGTCCAAACACAAGTAAACCGATACCTGCAACAAAACCAGTAGCTGTACCCATCGCAAACAGAGGCTCTGCAAGCGCATTCACAACAGCCGCAAGCGAAACCGCCGCGACTGAAACCCCGAAGATTCGGAGGTAAGACAGGATGTTGGAGAGCAGCGATGGAATCTCTACAACTCCCTCGACTCCCTCACCCTTGTAGAGCAGGGCGACGGAGATCATCGCAAGTGGCGCACCGTAGGTCGCGCCGTATAGGTAAAATACCAGTGCGCTTGCTTCAAGCATCAACCAGCTTCCCTTCTCCAGCAAAGCCTCCACTAAACCATGGTTACTCAACTCGTTGTAAAACCCGAGCAGGTAACCTGCATTCACGTGGAACAGTCCGAAGATCGCTGAGATCTGGAATACCTGTCCCAGGTGCTCTGCACGGTGGAACAGGATAGGAATCTTCTCAAACAGGTGGATTCCTGTAACTGCAGCAAGCTCGGAGTGGTGCCCGAATATGACGTAACCGAAAGCGTCACCGAAGGCCAGTCCAAATATTATGGTGGCGACTGAGGCGTACATCAGCGACTTGAAAATATCTTTCGCGCCGTCAATATACCTGTAACCCAGGTAGAAAACAGCTAACGTAGTAAATCCGTATCCTGCATCCCCAATCATGAAACCGAACATGAGAGGGAAAGTCAGCAAAATAACAAATGAGGGATCAAGTTCATTGTACCTCGGAATCGAGACAAGATCAGTCAGAGACTCGAAAGGCTGTACAAAACCAGGGTTATCATGTTTTACGGGAGGGCTTTCCTCCTCTGATTCATCTTCTCTCTGAATATGAATTTTACCTTCCGTAGCTTCGGCAAGAGCCTCCTCAACCTGTTCATACTTGTCAGAAGGCACCCATCCCTGGGCGATAAACGTCTTATCTGTAGTAGCAAAATTAATCGGCGCTTCAGCTTTCTCAACTTTCTCGGTCAGGAAACTCTCGGCCGATTCAAGCTTCTTCCTCCACTCATCTGAAAGATTCTGGATCTGATCCTCAATACTGTCCTGTTCACTGTTTATTTCCTCTTTCCTGTCCTCAAGCTGGTTAAGAACAGCATTAATACTGCCTGAAACATCAAGCTCCGGGACGCTGTATTCTTCCCGACTCCACTTCTGCAAAGCAGATTCGATTTCATCATCTGCGTCACGGGAGTAAACAACTATTGATGCCTGAGATCCTTCGAAAACATCAAAGCGATCTGAATCAACATTTTCCAGGAAGTTTTCTGTTTTGAGGTTTCCGACAAAAACTTTCAGGTTTTTGCTTTCCTGCAGATCCTTATATCTAAGTCCGCAGCCTTCAAGCTTCCTGAAAAACTTTATATCCTGCTTGACACTCTGTTTCTGTGTCTCCAGGCTGTTTTTCCTTGCTCGTAGGTCGTCAATTTTCTGATCAAGATCTTCAATAGAGTCCTGTATTTCATTCAGGTTGAATCCTGCATCGTCTTCCTCTGTTTCAGGAAGTTTTGAGAGAATTGATCTGAGGTCTACAAGAGTCTGCGATAGCTCCTCAGCTTCTTCAAAAGGGTCTCCGGTCTCCAGGTCTCCCTCATACTCATTCAGGTCCATGACTTCAAGCCTGTAAAGCGTGTCGATAACATTCTGTAAGTTGGTCTTGGGACCTGTCACTGATAGTTTGGTCATCTCTACAGGCTTCATGATTTATTCACTCCTGAAGAAATTTTTCCGAAAATTTCTGGTTAAGAAAATCTACTGCGTTATCTCTTTTTTCAGCTGCTGTCTTCTCAAGTTCGTGTGCTTCTTCTTCAGCAGATTCAATTATCTCCTTCTTCTTTTCTTCCATTTCGTCAGTGTAGTCTGAGATTTCCTCTTCTCTGCGGCTGGAGGCTTCTTCTTCAGCTTCTTCAACTATTTTTTCCGCTTCTTCTCTTGCTTTACTTATCATTTCCTCTTTTTCTTGGCGAGCGTCTTCAATTTTCTGCTCTGCTCGCTCCTCAGCGTCCTTTACTTCTTCAACAATAGTCTCCAACGTTATTGCACCTCTACACATATCGAGATTCTGGAAAGCTTATAAAGGACATCCTCAGTGCGGCTTCCGAACTTGTTTATAAGAGTTGGGTTTTGCACTCGGGTTTTCCGTCAAGGGTAAAAAATATTTCAGGACACCAGTTTAATTATGGAGAGATTTGAGGAGAGAGAACGTTTTTTCTTCGCGTCAGACCAGGAAGATCCTGACAAGGACGCGGAAGTATTTTTCAACCCGGAGATGCTGCTGAACAGGGATCTATCGGAAATCGCCGGGAAAGTTTTCCGCGGACAGGTCGAAGTAGATGATTTCAGGGTCTGCGATCCGTCGGCTGCATCCGGGATCAGAGGCTTCAGATACGCTGATATCGCCAACAAGCTTGTTCTTGGAGACTTCAATCCGGAGGCAGTAGACTCTATCGAGAGAGGACTTGAGGAAAACCAGATTGAGGGAGAATTCTATGAAAAAGACGCTAATGTCCTTCTATCGGAGAACAGAAATTTCTTTCATTTAATCGATGTCGATCCTTTCGGACCGTTCACAAAGTTCCTGGATTCGGCCGCGAGAGCCGCGAACCACCAGAGCTTTGTGGGCTTCACGGCAACTGACAACTCAGCACCTTCAGGAAGCTACCCTACAGTATGCAGGAGACGATATGGCTCAAAACCTTTATGGAATAGTTTCATGCACGAAACAGGCCTGAGAATCTACATCAAGGAAGTTTTCGAAAACTTTGCGAGATTCGACAAATGCTTTGAACCCAAGATATGCTTCCAGAAGCGCCACTACGCACGGATAATGGGCAGGGTTACAGAATCGAAGAGCAGAACCAACAGAAATCTTGATAACATAGGTTATCTGAGCTTTTGCCCGGAATGCCGCTGGAGAAAACTGGAGAAAGTCCAAGAATGCGATTACTGCGGCAATACAGAGCTGAAGTACGCCGGACCTCTCTGGACAGGAAGATACGGCGATCAGAGATTTACAGGTGAGATGCTTGACAGAATACCTGAAGAATGGGAGGAAGCCGTGAAAATACTGGAGAAGCTGGACTCGGAGTGCCAGATAAGAACGCCTTTCTACGATATACACGAACTATCGTCCGAACTGAAGGTGCAGGCACCCAAAAGAAAAAATGTGGTGGAAAAACTTAGAGAGAAAGGCTACATAGTTTCAAGAACTCACTTTGAGCCGACAGGAATCAAGACTGACGCACCTTACAGTGATGTCAGGAATGCCGTGGAAAGTCCTTTAACTTGAGAACCACTCAAGAATTCCGGGAACTTCTAATGACTACGATGGTGCTGTTAGCGGCTTTGAAAGTACATTTATCTGAAAGAGATACATTAGCTGAATTGGGGACATCAGTTTCCGGAAAAATTTATCTTGTTACGTAAAGATTAGCCTGGAAAACTTCGTTACTTCCTATGATTTTACGTTGATCGTCAGTGAAGGCTGTTATCTCTTTTTTACGATTTTCTGGATATACGCAAGCATAGAATTCTTCTGTGTCCAGTAGGCGCGGCATCAAGAAGCTGTTCCTGGCAGTTATACTTCCAACTACGGCTTCACCGGAGAAATCGTACTCGGTACTGTTCCTGAAGTTCTCCACATATGTTACACTGCTTCCAGAAAAGTCATAGGAAACCAGAAAAAATAGAAATATTATGGCTCCTGCCAGAATATAGTTCCTGAGGTATACAGGAGGTCTGAAATCTTTTTTGAGCGCAGATCCTGCAAGAATCAGTAAAACAAAATTAAAGGCTGCAGATATTATCAGAAAGATCTCTGAGATCCGGAATACGCTTTAATATAGTAGAATGTCGCCAGGTAGGAGTAAAGACCTAGAATCTGCCAGATGATTTCTGGAGTGTCTTCCAGGCGGAAAGACGCTGTCAGGAAGAGTATTGACAGGATTAGCAAGACAGCGATCTTGGTAACAGGGGATAGGTCGCCGGGGTTTCCAACTGTGAAAAGACTCACTGCAGAAATGCCTAGCAAAAGGCCTGATAGGTAAAGTATTTCCGGGAAAAATTCTCTGATCTCACTATTTGGAGGATCGCTCATAAGAAAGAAATTCTGGGTTTCCCGGGCGTATACATTTTTCTACAGGTTAATGTTGATCACGTTCAATCTATTCGATCGTATTTCAAGCGTATTTTTTGAAGAAAAAATTGGTGGTTTTAAAGGCGTGGTTTTTTATGTTCCTAGTATTTCCCGGTCGCTCCTGCCTCGGTTCCTGTGAATCCCGGCCATTTCCTGAGTTTCCTGTCTATATCGCTGAAGTTCTCTGCCAGTGCCTCACCCATAGGAGTCAACTCTAGCGTGGCGTTCCGGTTTTCTACACTTCTTTCCACGAGGCCCTGGGATTCAAACTCTCTGATAATTTCCAGGGCTCGGGTATAGACCGTACCTGTTTCTCTACTGACGTCACTGGGTTTCGGGAAATCCAGATTCCTGATCGTCAGAAGAACCTCTGTAGGTTTCTTGTTCAGAAAAGTCTTGGCTGTCTTGTCTCGAGTATTCATCCCGACATCCTCTCCTGATCACGAGGGTTTTTTCCGAGTTTCTCTATTTCACTTGCAGTCAGAAACTGCGCATACTCCAGCTCAATTTTCATCACTCAATCCCCTCAGGTCTATTATTTTTAACTATCGTTATAAGTCTTATGTCGTTATTGAAGGTTTACAGTAGTTTAAACTGTAAAATAAAAGTTCATGACTGTTTATCTAGTTAAAAGAAAGTTTTTCCGGCTTCCAAAATGTTTTTTGGACTTGTTGTAAGTTTTTCGAGTTCAATCAATACTTTGAGATCCGGGTGGTCATATGACTTCTAGAGAATATCTGGTTTTGTTAAATTATTTTTAACAGTCTATAAGATTTTTTACCTGTTCTTTAGGTTTTTGAATGCTACAATATCGCTTTTTAGGCTGAATAAGTATTATTTTTCTATGTCTCAGAATTTTTATGGGGAAAATGGTGTTTCTGTCGAGAGTCTGGAGCTTGATGGGTATGAGGAGATCGATGCTCTGGTTGGAGAGATAGGCTATGAGCTACCTTTCGAGCAGGGTGAAAGAAGTCTGGACGGAGCGGAGGCTGAGTTTGACCTGGCTCATCCTCATGACGAAAGATTTGCCAGCGCGCTGATATACAACGATGAAGTTACTGCATGGGTTGAACTTGAGATACAAACCAGACAGGAAAAGCTAGTTTACCGCGGAAAAGTGACGGAAAACGCATATGATATATTTAGTCCATCGGATACCGGTTTGGAAGGTAAAACTCCTGGGGAAAACGGACAGAAAGAGTTTCAACCCACAGACTAGAACAAGAACTTGCTAGAGAAAGATTGAAACTTTATTCTCAAAAGCTCTAAGATCTCGTTAAAATAACTTTCAAGGATTAAGGTTCTTCTAAAGATTTAAAATTCAGCATCTAGGCTCGACGAAAAATTTTTAAAGCCACCGGGTGAATTTTATGGTGAATGGCAAGACGCACGTATGGGGAAGATGAGAGAAAAACAGTAAAACGTTCAATAAATGATAAAGAGGTCTTAGAAAGTTTTATGGCTGAACTTGGAGTTCCAGAATCATCTCGAGAACCTCTGGAAATGAATAACTCTAGTCAAGATGTTTCTGGCGTGGCTAGCTACCGGCTAATTCATCCTTACGAGGCAGGAAATTTCTCTGAGTATTTGATGCGTGGAGAACGGGTAATAGCCCGTGTAGAGCTTGAAGTCGAAGGTATAGGCAGGGAAACGGAAGTTTACGAAGGACACGTTACCTATGACGCTGCAGACATATTTAATCCTGGAGAAGTTTTCCTTGAAGACGAGAAAGACGAGGCGGAAGACAATATGAGTGAAGAGGTCGGTGCACGGAAAGAGAATGTGGCGAGTGTAGATTCAAGGTCTGCTCAGGTCGATTAACGGTTTCCAGAAATTTTCCTAACCTGAAGAATAGAAAAATGAGAGGAAGATGAGATGTGGTTTTTCTAGTTGGATTTTTCTTCGAGCTCGTCTTCGAGTCCGAGCTTCTCGGCAAGTTCCTTGTAGCGGTTCCTGATTGTCACTTCCGTGACTCCGACTACGTCTGCTACTTCTCTCTGAGTTCTCTTCTCGCCTTCAAGTACTGCTGCGATGTAGAGTGCTGCTGCAGCGAGTCCTGTAGGCCCTTTTCCGGATAGAAGATCTCTTTCACGTGCCTCTTTTAGAATCTGGCGTGCTCTTGCCTGAACTTCTCCTGAAAGCTGTAGTTTTCCGGCGAATCTTGGCACATAGTCCTGTGGCTTCGCTGGAAGAATTCTGAGGCCTAGTTCTCTTGCAACGTACCTGTATGCGCGTCCGATCTCTCGCTTCTCGATTCCGGATGCGTCTGAGATCTCGTCGAGTGTCCTCGGTGTTCCCTGCTTACGTGCGACAATGTAAATTATTGCAGAGATGATGGATTCCATTGATCGTCCTCTTACCAGTCCCTGGTCGACGGATTTCTCGTATAGTCGAGCTGTCTCTTCGTGGACGGATTCTGGCAGGTTCAGGTTTGAGATCATGGAGTTTAGCTCGGATAGAGCAAACCCGAGGTTTCTGTCCTTTGACTTGGTCAACCTTTTGTGCCATTTTCTCAATCTGTAGTACTGTGCTCTCTTGTTTCCACTGACTTTGTAGAGCTCTCCACTTCCTTTTCCGATTTCTGTGGATACTCCCATATCGTGCTTTGTATATGTTAGCGGTTGTCCTGCTCTTGCCTTCTTTTCTTTTTCTTCTGCATTGAATGCACGGTATTCTGCGGATTCGTCGATCCTGTTTTCATCAATTACAGTTCCACAGCTGATACAGATTAGTTCTCCTTTTGAGGAGTCTTCTTCGAACTGCTGTCCTCCACATTCAGAACATGTTAGAACCTGGTCTCCTTCTTCAGCTTCTTCTTGCCTCAGTTCGTATCCTTCTTCTCCTTCAACACTTTCTTCATCTACTGATTCCGATTCGGAACTGTCTTCCTCATCTTCTTTCCACTCATCCGGTACCTCGTAGTTATCATGCTGTCTTCTTGGAATATTCTCGGCAGATTCTTGGCTCATTTTTATTAACACCTAGTTAAGAACGTTGACCGCAATTTTTTTATATGTTTTCCACTGACCTTTGATGTTTCAGTGACAACAGGTTGGTTTTCCGTTGCTGATTTAATTGTTCCATGTTAAAGAAAAATCATGGCTGTTGATGACCTGCGATCGCAACGTGAGATGATACTGGTCACCTTCCTGCTTTTCCTGGGAAGTCTTGTAATCATATATCCGTTTCTTGACGCAATTGTGATAGCAGTAGTAGTCTCTTACATGTTAAGAGCAGCTCATGTCAAGCTTAACCAGTATCTGGACAATGAACTTCTTTCGTCAGCCATAATAATTTCCTCAGTTATCGCAAGCCTGGTTCTGTTCCTGTATCTATTCATAAATAACTTCTTTGTTATTTTAACGCAGTTTAACGCCTTTACAGGCAGTTTGAGAGAGGGAATACTGAATGTAGTCGATTTCCTGAACTTGTCGCAGCAGTTCCAGGCAAATCTTGAATCATTTATTAACAGGATCTCTGACAGGGTTACAAGTGAGCTCATATCAACTTTCACGTCGGTTCCGTCTCTGCTTATTGATGTAGCCATTTTCCTGGTGACTTCACTTTTCCTCTACAAGGACAGGGAGAAACTTGAGAGCCAGCTTCTTGGGTTGCTTGAAAGCATTCCAAGTCCGGAGAAAAACATAATAGAATCTCTGATTCGCTCCATAGACGATATCTTCCGGGGAGTATTCATGACGCAGTTCATAGTTGCGTTCATCCTGGCGGTGGCAAGCGCAGTAGGTTTCTACATAATACAGTACTTCACATCCTCTATAATGTTCATACCTCTATGGTCGATACTTATCGGCATCGCTGCCCTGGTTCCACTATTTGCAGCGTTCATGGTCTACGGACCTATCGGATTATACTATATAATTGCCGGAGAACCATTCAAAGGAACACTGATAATTGTATTCGGCGCGGTAGTTATTAACATCCTGACAGAAATCTTCCTCAGGCCGTACATTGGCTCAAAGCAGATGGATGAGCACCCGCTGGTTATATTCCTTGGGTTCCTGACCGGGCCACTGGTCCTCGGAGTCAAAGGAGTGATTATCGGACCACTACTCCTGATCCTGACCAAGGAATTCGCCCTGAACTACGCTAGAATGACCGACGACGGACTTTCTGGTGACCGCAGTTCGGACACGGCGGACTAGAAACCTTGGAGCCACAGTTCTCACAGACAAGCTCCCACTCCAGAGTTTCCTCAATTTTATCTTCCATGTAACCTTCAAAACCTATGTCGAGATGCTTTGCCAGGTTCTGAACTGCCTTGTCATCGGAAACCAGGGTTCTGCCAAGAGTATCTGCAAGAGCTACAAGTTTTTCATCTGTTTCCGAAGTAGGAGAGTTGATATCCCGGGATTTCTCCATGACTTTTTCAAGTGATTCGGAACCGGGTTCTTCTACCTGAATTTCCAGGTTGTCGACGCGGCGCTTCGCCATATCACTTTTCATCTCCTCAAATACTTCCGGGACGGTGTAAACTTTCCTGAAGTCCTGCCTGTTTCTGCCGTGGATGACCACGTTTGCGTCGATAACCGGCTCCATTGCAACAGGAAGGGAACCTTTCCTTATTAAAAAATAGGCCGCGACAAAGTTTGTGTGATTACAAATGAGCCTACCTAACGCACCAATCGAAAGAATAATCAGAAAGGCAGGAGCCGAAAGAGTATCAAAAGAAGCAGTAGAAGAACTAAGAGACGCCGTCGAAGATCTAGGAAGAGAAGTATCAGCAGACGCCGTCAAAATGGCTGGCCACGCAGAAAGAAACACGGTTAAAGAAGAAGACGTGGACATGGCCACACAGTGAGGAGATTTCAGTGAAGAAAATCAGAGATTTTCTATTTTCACTGACCAACAGAGGTGCTCAGTGAATGCCGCAACAGGTTGAAGCCGGAAAACTCCGGGAAGGATCTTTCGTCATGATCGACGGAGAACCATGTGAAGTCCGTAGCGTCTCCAAATCCAGTCCTGGAAAACACGGATCCGCAAAGGCCAAGATCAAGGCACGCGGACTGTTCGATGAAAAAGACAGGCACATCACCAAGCCAGCTGACACAATGATGATGTCCCCGGACCTGGACAAGAAGGAAGGACAGGTCGTATCCATCGACGGAAGCATCGCACAGGTCATGGACATGGACACTTACGAGACCGAGGAAATGGAGATCCCGGACGAGTTCGACGCAGGCGACGGCGACACAATCGACTACTGGGTAGTCGATGACCGAAAACTCTTCAAAGGCGTCAAGTAAAAACGCCAACACATTTCCCCTCATTTCATTTCTACCTACTCTTCTTCCGTCTCCACTATTTTTCTCACGATATTCCAAAAATTCCTTGAATTCCTGTACGCATGTGACTCGAAGGATTAAAACCTGCATGCACAAAAACACGGTATGATGGACTGGCAAAAACTCCGGGAACGCCTTGTAGAGAAAAAATATCCTGAGCAGGACCAGCTGGAAAAACTTGAACAGCAGTACGAAAAAATTTCAAGCTACATTAGAGAAGAGTACGGTGTAGAAACTTTTTTCGCAGGATCAGCAGGTCGAGGCACCTGCATGAAAGGAGATCGGGACATCGATCTTTTCCTGCTTTTCCCGGAGGACATGGATCGCCAGGAACTGGAAAATAGAGGTCTCGACATTGGCGAAAAAACTTTCAAGCACTTCGGCGGTAACTACGAGGTAGAGTACGCAGAGCACCCTTACACTAAAGGCGAGACCAACGGCTTTGAAATCGAGATCGTACCATGTTACGACACCGAACCGGGCGATATCAAGAGTGCTGTTGACAGAAGCCCACACCACGCAGAATGGGTGAAGGAAAACCTGACGCAGGAGCAGCGTGAAGACGTGGTGCTGCTGAAAAACTTCCTGAAAGCAGGAGGTCTCTACGGATCATCTCTGAAAACAAGAGGATTCTCCGGATACCTCTGTGAAATACTTGTACACGAATACGGCTCGCTAGAAAAACTTGTAGAGAAGGCGCAGGGCTGGAGGGAGAAGAAGATTCTGGATCCAGAAAATTATCACGAGAAACTGCCGGAAGAGCTGGAGAGAAAGTTTTCTGAAGATTCTCTTGTAGTTATCGACCCGGTGGACGAAGAGAGAAATGTTGCTGCAGTCTTGACTACTGAAAACTACGCAAAATTTATCCAGAGATGCTGGAAACTCGGTAAAAATCCGGGAATGAATTTTTTCCGTCGAGAAGAAGTCGAGGTCGACAAGTTTGCGGTTCAGAAGGAGCTGGAGGCGCGTGGAAACTTTGTGGTGCTTGAGTTCAATTCTATCGACGAGCCGGAGGATATAGTGTATCCACAGATGCGGAAAACACTTCGGCGGCTGGAAAACCGGTTGAAAAAACATGATTTCAAGATTTATGATTCGGGATTCCATGTAGATGACCAGGTCAGAGTTTTCTTCGAGTTGAACCAGTCTCTTCCGGGTATCGAGTACTTGAAGGGACCGAAAGTTTTCCACGGAGTCGAGCATCTCGAAGAGTTTACCTCGAAGTACGAGAATACTTTTGTCCGTGGTGATAGGGTTTTCGCGAAGCAGGAGCGTAAGTTCACTGAGCCGCGGGAATTATTGAAGGATTTCCTGGATGGTGACAGGGATGGTCTCGAGGAGAAGGGGATTCCTGGAAACGTCGCGGAGCAGATTCAGGATTTCAGGATGACTGATCCGATGGTGGAGGATGAGGAATGGTTAAAATTCTTGACTGAAAAGCTGAGGATAGAACCATGAGTAATGTTAATATTGTTGTCGGGCTTTCAGGAGTAGGAAAATCTACGGTACTTGAGGAAGCGACCAAGCTTGCGGAAGAGGACTACGAAATTATAAATTACGGCGACAGGATGCTTGAAATCGCCCAAGAAGAGGGCTACGTTGACTCAAGGGACGAGATCAAGAAAATTTCCTCTGAAGAACAGAAGCAGGTGCAGAAAGAAGCTGCTGAATCCATCGTCGAGGATTCAGAGGACGGAAATGTTATTGTGGATACGCATGCCGCGATACAGACTCCTCACGGCTATCTGCCTGGACTTCCACGCTGGACGGTTGAGAATCTTGAGCCTGAGCACCTGGTGATCTTGGATGCTTCGGCTGAGGAGATCTACGAGAGAAGTACGGATGATCAGGGCCGCAGTCGTGAACACGAAGACGTTGAAGGAGTTCAGAGATACAGGGAAGTTGCCCGTGAAATGGCTTCCGCTGGTTCGGTGCTTACTGGTGCTTACCTGAAGATTATCAAGAACAGGTCGGGTCAGGCACAGGCAGCGGCGCAAGAACTGGTAGAAGTGCTAGAAGGATAGTTTCTACTCTCCAGTCTCTTTATTTTTCGTTATCTTTCTCTTTCATTACTGCATTCATATAGAGGAATGTATTTTTGAAACCGGTTCTAAGATCGTTTCCGGGTTTTTCGGCATGGCAGAAAAAACTTCAGGCACACCATCAAAATCTCCTGTTTTTGTTAAGATGAAAAAGTAACAACTAGGTTTTTCGTGGTGTTTGCTGCCGTCAGCGGTGCGTAAGGTTAATAAGGTTTAGATTCTGCTTTCTCTCTATGCCTAGCCTCTGGGACATAGGTAAGAGCTCTAAAGAGAAGCTCACTGATTCTTGGGAGGAGGATGGCATCCTACAGGAGAAAGTTGAACAGCATAGACACAAGTTCGAGGACGATTTCAGAGAGAATATGGACGACGACGTTCCTACTCATCCTTACAAGATTTACAGAGATATTGTTGAGAACCGGGAACTGGAAGACGAGGAAAAGATCGCTCTGGAGCAGATGAAGGACGAGTTTGCTGAAAAATGGCAGCAACTCAAGCAACAGCACACTTCCAACTAGGAGATGCCAATCCTTGATTCAAGGGGGGATCAAGATTTTCCCTTTCTATTTTTATTTCCGAAAAAACAGATTTCCGAACCTGTGTCAGAGATCTTCTTTCATGCTCCTGTACTCGCTCAGCTCGTCCTTTATTTCATTGTAACGTTTCTGTTTCTGGTAAGCTCTTCCCAATGCGTAAACTCCTACTGCCGGTAATCCGGCCGTGACAATTCCAACCGCCGGACTTCCCGAGTATATTTCAGGTGCCTGCGCGTAGAAATCCAGCACACTTTCATCCGGAAGGTATATTTCAGCTGTAATGTATCCCAGAGCCAGTGTTCCAAGACCTATACCAGCTCTCGTGAGAAGACCTCTGTTCTCCTCTTCAGCCAGATCCTCAAGCAAGGATATATGTTCATCCAGGATTTTCTCGTAGTCTTCTTCCAGTTCCTCGGCGAGGTCATTTTCATCAAGAATACTCTGGTATCTCGAAAACAGGTTATCAAGTTCTGCAAGATGAGCTTCCTTCAAATCCCGGTGCTTAACTCTCAGGTCATCAAGTACCTCAAGATGTTCATCCCTTAGCTCTCTCAGCTCCCTGCTCATTTCACCCGGTATCTCAACGTCAATGTCCTCTCCACGTCTTTCATACTCCCATGGGCCTGGGGGTCTTCTGAATTCTCTTTCCCTTTCTTCTTCACGTCTACTGTACTCTCGGGGTCCTGATCCCTCTCTTTCACGAGGTTTTCCTTCCTCACCGGTTTCTCTCCATTCATACCGCCATGGAGGAAACCGTCTCCACATGTCCTCGTACCACCACGGAGGCGGTCCTCTACTGCGTCTTCTATCTTCTTCGTCATCTCGCCTTCCCCCGTCAGTTACAAGGCGATCTGCTTCAAGCGAGCTTTCCTGCTCTTCCAGAGCCTGATTCACGTCCTGAAGACTATTTGACATAGCAGAGCCACCTCAAGAAAAAAGTTCTTTCTCTTGCTTAAGTTCTGAATTACAACAGAAAATATACGGAAAAACCCTTCAGGAAAATTTTTACCTTCTACTCAAGTCTCTTGGACATGTAAGGACCGTCAAGCTCATAGTCCAGCTTCCTGTAGTATTCTCGCGTCCCCACAGCAGAAATCACGGTGACTTTCTTCTTCCCAAGTTCACGGGCTTTCTCCTCAGCCTTCTCCATAAGCCGGGTACCGTAACCCTGGTGCTGGATATCACCTTCACCGCCTATATCCGCAGCAGAACCAAGAACCTTCAGCTGCCGCACGAGAAGAGTATCTTCATCAATTTCATCCCTATGACTTTCGCTAGTCGTTCTAAGCCTAACGAAACCAAGGAGAATGTCTTCTTCAGTATCCTCAAAACTTATGAAGTACTCTTGGCCTCCAGATGCTTCATAACTCCTCTCAACTAGTTCAATATTTTCTTTATCTGGAGTAACATCATGAGTCCGCTCCATATGTCCTACTTCACGACAACGCGTACATCTACACCTCTTACCTTCTTTATGTAACTCCTGAAGTGCCATTTGCCGCATGTTTGTAAGCTGTGGTCCTGCATCGACCTCTGTACTTGGAATGTCTCGCATAACCCGCTTGACACGGACATGAGGAGGAATCTCGTTCTTCAATATCTCTTTTAGTCTTTCCTTGGCTTCTTCATCGTCTATAGGATCGAACTCTCCTTCCTCGTACTGCCTGTAGAGCTCTGTTCCCTGGATGACCTCGCAGGGATAAATTTTGACTTCATCTGGCTGCAGATCTGAGTCCGAGAAAGTTTTCCTGAATTTTTCGATATCCTCCTCGTAGCCTTCGCCCGGAAGCCCGAGCATCAGGTGATACGCGACCTTGAAACCTGCATTTTTCAGTCTCTTCGTGGCCTCGATGACTGGCTCCATGCCGTGTCCTCTGTTCGTTATCTCGTGTGTCTCGTCGAAGACGGTCTGGACACCCATCTCTACACGCGTACCTCCCATCTTCAGTATCCTGTCGATATGCTTTTTTTCTGCGATATCAGGTCTTGTCTCGAAAGTTACCCCGACGTTTCTAACCTCTGCGGTCTCATTAATTTTTTTCGCCTCTTCAATTGTTTCTGCGCCTTCGAACTCACTCGTGTCCTGGATATCATCTTTGTCTGGGTATGAGTTGAATCCATCAAACGCACGTTTCATGAACTCCAGCTGGTAGTCCGGGTCTTGGAACGGAAAGGTTCCGCCCATTATGATTAGTTTGGATTTGTCGATCGAATGGCCGTTTTTCTCGTACTGTCCCAGCCTGTCATGGGTCTGGTCGAACGGGTCGTACTGGTTCCTGATGGCTCTCCGGGTCGCTGGCTCCTTTCCAGTGTAGCTCTGTGGAGCGTCCTTTCCTTTTGGACAGTAGATGCATCCTCCGCCACAGGGTGCTGGACGAGCCATAATTGCGATGTTTGCGATCCCGGAGATTGAACGGGTTGGTTTCTTCATTAGGAGCTTCTTGGCTTTTTTCTCGTCGTCTTCCCTGAAGTTCAGGATATCTGCGTTCTTTGGCATTCCCGAGAATTCTATTTCACGGCAGAGTTCCTTTTTTCTCTGCTCAATCTCGTCCTTGGACTCTATCTCGCCATCTTCTATCTCATCTATTATAGTACGTGAAATCTTCTTCAGGTTGCCCATACGTATGTGTGAGTCAATGCCGAACGTTAAAAAGAAAACTCGCAATTTCTTCACCATGAAACTAAAACTACTTCTGGCATTAACCGTAATATTCACTGCTTCTGGAGCGGCAATCAGCTTTTCATCGGGTACAGGGAAAGCAGCGATGGTAACTTTATCAGGGACAATTCAGCCTTCTGCTTCAGGATCACTTTACTCTGGAGGAGGAATGACTCCGGAAAACATACGTGAGATAAACAATAGAATACAGAACGGAAACTATGAGGCGGTTGTATACGAGATAAACTCCGGAGGAGGTACTGTGGTGGCGTCAAAGGAGATAATGAGAGATATTGAAAAAATGGAGGTTCCTACGGTTTGTAGGTTCCGTGACCTGGCGGCTTCTGGAGCCTACATGATCTCACTGGGGTGTGATAAGATAGTAGCTGATCCGGCATCTATGACGGGTAGTATAGGTGTCAAAAGTTCTTATCTGGAGTTTTCAGGTGCTCTAGATGAGTTTGGTGTAGAATACGTGAATATAACCGCGGGTAAGAACAAGGATGTCGGCAGCCCGTACCGTAATGCAACACCTGAACAAAAGGAGATTCTCCAGGAAAAAGCCGAGAAAGTACATCAACAGTTCCTTGATCTGGTCAGGGAAAACAGAAATATTTCAGAAGGCAACTTCAGTGACGTGAGGACAGGCACGATTTTCCTCGGAACAGAAGCAGAGGAAATTGGCCTGGTTGACAGCCTTGGAGGGCGGGAAGAAGCTTTCAACACGGCAGAAAATCTCGCTGGCAAAAACCTGAGCTTCTCAGGTGTTCAGAGAGAACAAAGCCTGGGACTTTTATCGCTGCTTTCGGCTGATATCTTCCTTGGCAACTTCCTAGGAGCTAACCAGGCACCATTGAAAGCATCCTTCTACTGAGAAAATTTTAGTTCACTTTCTCAATTTTTTTTGGTTATTGATGAAAATTGGAAAATGTGGACAAAGTGAATTGCGGGGGAAAAATGCTAGAGAACTCTGAAACAGGGAAATAACTTCCCTTTCTATGGCTCTGGCTGATCAAAGTCTTCAGGCTTCTCTGGAGCGTTTGACTTGTTCCAGAGTGTCTTGAAGACCGGCGCCATCGTGTTCTCTGCCAGATGATCGCTCTCCGTCCAGAAAGCCGAGTCCTGTGTGGAGTGAACTTCTTCGTGTGTCATCGACATTGTGACTGCGTCGTCGTCGACGATAGAGAATCTTCCTTCCGGAACTTCCAGCTCGTCGTCGTTTTCAAGGTGTCTTACCTCTGCGACGTCTTTCAGGCCTTCATAGTGGTCAAAGTTTTCGGATGTCACAGGCGCCAGAATCTGTACGTTGACTCCTGCATCCTTTGCTTCCTGAAGTGTATCCATATGGTTGTCCCTGAGATCCTGAAGTCCTTCCTCGGAAGTCAGGATTCTGATGCTGTTCTGTGCCTCTTGGAACATTGTTCCCTGATGCTGCTGGATCTGTCGAGAGCCTTTCAGGCTTCCTGACATGTCTGCAGGGTCTACAAGCTCAAGTCCCTGGTCGTACAGGCTTTCAAGCTCGTCTACAGCTTCGGAATCCTTGAAGGAGTCGAGTCTGTCGATTTTTTCCTGTAGTTCCTGTCTGTGCTGTTTCTTTATGTTTTCGATCGCCTGCTGTGGAGGGATTGAAACGTACTCCATAGGCTTGGATGACTTGATGACAGCGAAGCCTTTCTCTGCTAGAGACTCTAGAACGTCGTAAGCTCTTGAACGCGGGACGTTTGTCATTTCCGATAGCTCTCCGGCTGTTGATACTCCTCTGCCGAGGAGAGCAGAATAGATTTTTCTCTCATACATGTTCAGCCCGATGTCCTCGAGCTTATCCAGAGTCTCTTGACTTGCTACCATTTTTTCACCTTGGTATAATGAATCATTCCTTTTAGTAAATTATAAACCTTTCTCACTGTTCAATCCTCACTAACCAATCATGACGATTTATCATCGTCTAGTAAACAATGATGCTGAATTCTTATAAATCCTTGTTAAGCCATCTCAGAATCTTGTCTTTCAGGCCTCTGGATTTCTTCCGGAAAATCTCTTTCTCCTCCTGTATTCCCTCCCATTCCGGGCCGTCAAGGAAGGTGCTTACCTGGCTTCCGTACTCCTCGTAGAAACAGACCTCGTTCATGCCAAACTTCTCTGTCATAGGAACAGGATTATCGGTATAACCCAGGGCCACTACAGCAGCAGGAACCACGTTATCCGGACAGGCCAGTTTATCACCTAGTACAGGTCCTTCAAAACCAGAGAACCAGCAACTGCTCAGATCATTCTCCTGCGCCACCAGACGCATGTTCTGCACAGCGCATGCAGCTTCAGCGTCACATGCCTCGATAGCTCTCTCAGGTCCGATCCTTCGCGCCATCCGGTTTCGGTCGGTCAGGACCACGATCACTGTCGGCGCCTCCAGCACACGTTCGTCGCCGACAACCATCTCGATCTGCTCCTTCGTCTCCTCGCTCTCCGCGACCAGAAATTCCAGGCTCTGCACTCCTGCAGGAGACGGAGAATTCCTGCCCGCTTCAAGAACTCTGCCAACTACCTTTCTTGAGATGGTCTCGTCCCGGCAGTGGTTGAAAGACGTTATCTTCCGGCACTCTTCAAGTACAGACATTATATGGGGAATTTTATCTCGTACAAGTTTAAACCTTCAGGTAGAAAAACAAGACGTGGAATTCTCCCGAATCGCTGAAACCTTTGAAAAACTGGAAGCCACGCAGAAAAACCTGGAAAAGACCTCTATACTTGCAGAACTTTTCCAGGAATCAGGAGACGAGCTTCCTGAAGTAGTACTTCTAGCCACAGGATCGCCGTTCCCGGCGTGGAAAAACATGGATCTAGGCGTCTCATCCAAGACACTGGTCAAGATAATTTCCAAGGCAACAGGTAGAAGCGAATCCGAGATAGAAGAGGTCTGGAAAAACGAAGGAGACCTGGGTCTAGCTGCTGAACAGATGGTGGAGAAGAAAACCCAGCAACGCCTCATGACACAGGAACTTACCGTGGACAAAGTCGTCAAGAGACTCCAGAAAGTCGCGAAAACCTCGGCACAGGGACTTTCACAGAGCATCGACCAGGACAAGAAACAGAAGGAACTCGCAGACCTGATCTCCTCAGCGGAACCCAGAGAAGCACTTTATCTCGCACGTATAATAATAAACAACCTGAGGCTTGGGATTGGGGAAGGCACGATACGCGACGCACTTGACGAGGCCTTCTTCGACTCAGAGCACGCAGAGGAAATCCAGAAAGCTTACGACTTCACCAACGACTTCGCAGAAGTCTCGAAAGCATGCAGAAAAGGAATAGAAGAAGTCAACTCGCTTGAACTACAGCTCTACCGTCCGATTAAATCAATGCTAGCCAAGAAAGTGGAAACTATAGAGGACGGGTTCGACGAAGTCGGGAAACCGGCTGCTATAGACTACAAGTATGACGGTATGAGAGCCCAAGTGCATGTGAAAGACGGCGAAGTGAAGGTTTTCACTCGCCGCCTTGAAGACGTGACGGAGCAGTTCCCGGACGTCGTTGAAGCTGTCGAGAAAAATATCGACTCGGAGAACTGCATAATCGATACGGAAATCGTGGGATACAACCCTGATACCGGAGGAATGATTCCTTTCCAGAAGCTCTCGAAGCGGATCAAGAGAAAGTATGATATACAGAAACTCAAGGCTGAAATACCTGTGACAGTTCGTCCTTTCGACCTGATCTACCTAGACGAACCCATACTGGAGAAAAAATACTCTGAAAGATGGAAAAAACTCCAGGAAATAGTGGCCGAGGAGGAGAAAGTAATGAAAATGGTCGACCACGCAGAAACCTCGGAAGAAGAGAAAGTCGGCGAGATGCAGCAGAAAAGTCTCTCAGAAGGTCATGAAGGCATCATGATGAAGTCTCTCGACGCGGAGTACAATCCAGGTAACCGTGTAGGATACATGGTCAAACTGAAGCCGGTCATGGAAACGCTGGATCTCGCGATAATCGCCGCCAAATGGAGCGAAGGAAGGCGCAGCGACTGGCTCGGACGCCTCTTCCTCGGATGCTACGACGAAGAAAAAGACGAGTACCTGGAGGTCGGAAAGATGGCAACCGGTTTGACCGACGAAAAGTTCCAGGAAATCACCGAGAAGTTGAAACCGCTGATCACGAAGGAGGAGGGCCGGAAAGTCGAGGTGAGGCCGGAAGTGATAGTAGAGGTCGAGTACGAAGAGATCCAGGAGTCACCGACCTACTCTTCTGGTTACGCGCTGAGGTTTCCGCGTATGAAGCAGTTCAGGGAGGACAAGGAGGAAGCAGATTCTCTGGAAAAGGTCAGAAATCTTTATGAGGACCAGCAGTAGTAGAAAGTTTCTCCTTCCGGGAAAAGTTAAGCTGAGGTCTCTATTTAGAGTTCGGAGAAAATTAGAAAAAATTTTGGGCTTTTGAAGCCCGTTGATTGAGAAATTTTATTCTTTCTGTCGCTCAAGCCACTGTAGAAGTGTCTTTCTTCCTTTGTCTCTCTGTTCGGCGGCGATGAGCGCGTCGTAGTTAGGATCTTCCATCTGTCGGACAGCGTCCTTTGCCTCGTCGACGGTTCCTTCAACTACCTGTGAGTAGTCTGTCTGAACTGTGTTCTGCTGGCTCTGTGACTGAGGTGTCTGAGCCTGTTCTCTCTGCTGTTCCTTCTGATCCTTTCTCATGGACTGAGCGTTCTGAAGCTGTTCCTGAAGGCCTGTGGCCTTCTGCTGTTTCTCGCTTCTCTGCATCTTCCATTCGTCACTTTCAAGCCATACGATGAAAGCTCCCAGAAGGATCAGTAGCGGTCCGACTCCTCCAAGAACCAGATTGATAAGCTGGTCTGAGAAGTTGATGGATGAGTAAGCTCCGACTACGATCATCAAAGCTCCGATCAAAACTTTAACTGCTGGATGCATGGTATCACAGAAAAGTAATTACAGATTTTTCTTTTATTTGTTTCGGGGTAATGACACCGGAGCAGGGAAAGGGGTTTATAATATTTTACCGGGGAAACTAGGTATACGAGGTTTCGAAAACAGTGGGATACTACAAGTACGCAAGCGAAAACTACGACCAGCCAAAAGAGAAGCTGGACGAACTATGGCAGCAGAGACTAGTTGAATGGAGAGACGAAGGAGCAGTCGAAAAAATTGACAATCCCACAAGAATACCAAAGGCACGCAGACTCGGCTACAAATCCAAGAACGGACTCACGATGGTCCGCGCCAAAGTAAACAAGGGAGGCACAAAGAGGCCAAGACTTGACGCGGGAAGAAAGCCGAAGAACGCGGGACAGAGCAAATACTCGAGAAAGAAATCCAAACAGGTAATCACAGAGGAAAGAGTATCAAAGAAATTCTCCAACCTCGAAGTACTGGATTCTTACTGGGTAGCAGAAGACGGAAACCGCAGCTGGTTCGAAGTCATTCTTGTTGACCCTGATCATCCGGAGATCCAGAGTGACGACGACCTCAAATGGATCGCAGACGACAGAGACAGAGCAGAGAGAGGAGTCACGCCGGCATCCAAGAAGTCCAGGGGACAGGACAACAAGGGAACCGGGGCAGAGAAGGTCAGACCTTCACAGGCCTCAAAAGGAAACCGCGGCAAGTAAAAATCTCTCATATACTTTCCAAAATTTCAACCGATCCAAGATGTACAACCTGGTAATCCACTCGACAATACTTCTAGTGTATTACCTCGGAGTGCTGCACTGAAAAATAGGAATTTTTTCACAGGAAATTTTGCATCAAGATAATTTTTTACAGAAAATTCACCTGCTGATTGAAATAACTTGAACAAAAATTTCTCTACATGGACAGATCTCCTGACCTCTGCATAAGGGAAAAAACCACTGAAGTAGTCGAGAAAGCCCGGGAACTGGGCTGGAGAGATCCTGAAAGCTATGAGACAAAGTTTCTGGACGCAGAGGACTGGGGCGAACTCAAGCGAAAAATCCAGAAAAACCGGGAAAATTTTGACGTACTGGTGTTCAACGGCGGCAGCGAAAAACTCAACAGGAAAGCCGCATCCGACGCCAGGATAGACGTGCTACTGCACCCGGAGAAAGGCAGGAAGGATTCCGGGGTTGACGAAGTCATCTCGAAAAAAGCCGCGGAAAACAAGGTGGCGATCGGATTCGACCTACACCAGCTCTTCCAGACGCCGAAAATCCAGACACATATCCTCAGCCACTGGCGGAAAAACCTGAGGCTGTGCGAAAAATTTGATACTCGTTACATAATCACGACAGGAGCCACTGAAAAAACTGATTTCAGGGCGCCAAGAGACCTTGCCTCGGTTCTGGACTCTATAGAGTTCGACGGCAGGAAAGCTCTAAACACGCAGGAGAAAATACTCGAGGAGAACCTGAAAATCCAGGAAAAAGGCGTAAAGGGAGGAGTGAAGAGGGAATGAAAAATTTACAGCCAGCTATGCGAGAAAATACGCGGTATCTGAAGTTCAGGATTCACTCGGAGGAAAAAGTAGAACTTTCGGGTTTTGTCGACAGTTTCTGGGATTCTGCAGTAGATTTCCTGGGTTCCAGAACACTTAGCAAGGCCTCGCCGTGGATAATCGCCAACAAGTTCGACGAGGAGAAACAGGAAGGAGTGATAAGAGTAAACAGAGAAGAAATAGATGCTGTTAGAGCTGCTTTGACGTTGATCCAGAGTTTCAAAGGTCGAAATGGTTTTGTAGAGGTTGTGAAGATTTCAGGAGCTGTCCGTGGAGTTTCCGAGTCCGAGTAAGTCCTCCATGGTGACCTGTACGTCTTTGTAGAGTGCCTGCCATCCGCTGATGGACTGTCCTACCAGTGTCTGGGATTCACCGCTCCCGGATCCGCTGTCCTCGGGTGTTTCCTGTCCGGAGTCGTTTTCTGTGTTATTTACCGGTTTAGGATTTTCTGAAGGTGATGTAGAGGTATCCTGGTTGTTTGAATAGTTTACGATAACCAGTGCGTTGGTGAGAAGTGTCAGGACTCCCATAAGTAGTATCAACTGTCTGGTAGTTTCTTTCATTTTCCAGATTACCTCGCTGGATACTATACACACTAATGACAGGTTCATTTATAAGAGTTCATTTTAAATGGCTTATAAAGAGTTTAAATAGTTCTTAAACATCCCGTATCAATAATGGTGAACAAAAAATGGTAGATGACGACGACATCAACATCCAGAACGTGG
>ERZ1034547.49-NODE-49-length-35424-cov-8.975515_pt1 | contig 35424 bp, 26 predicted proteins | sample MGYA00520642_ERZ1034547 | MGnify/ENA primary metagenome ERZ1034547 (study PRJEB33760, sample SAMEA4777713) | hypersaline lake metagenome | biome: hypersaline environment; feature: brines | place: Spain | collected 2012-08 | depth 0 m ... | reverse complement strand
ACGTCGTCCGCAGGTGCCCCTGCTTGGGCTCGTACACTTCGCCCTTCGTGCGGAGCTTCTCGATCTCCCCCTCCGCCTTCGCGGGGTCCATCCCGATCTCGCCCGCGCGGTCGAGCACTTCTTCGACCGGCGCGCCCTCCTGGTACTCCTCTTCGATGTCGGCGATGAGCCCCTTGATGTTCTTGATGCGGTCGCGCTGGCTCTTCGACGTGCCCGTCTCGACCACGTCGGCGTCGAACTGCCCCGTCTCCGGGTCGACGCCGATGTCCTTGAGACAGGACTCCACGATGTCCGTCGCGCGGTCCGCGTCCTCGCGCTCGACGGTGTCCGAGAGCCGCACCCGCGCGCTGGCCTCGGAGAGCCGCACCATCGCCTCCAGCTTCCGGGCGGTGACCGGCACGGGCGCGTCCTCGTCGGCCCCCTTCGAGCGCAGGTCGACGTAGAACTCCTCGATCAGCTCCTTCGCCTCCTCGGTCATCGTCGGGAAGCAGGACCGCTTCGCGTGGGCGATGTACTTGCGAAGGAGCTCCGCGTCGATCTCCGGCGCGACCTCTTCGGTCACCTCCGCCACCTGCTCCGAGGTGAACTCCGAGCTCGCCAGCTCCTCGCGCTGGGTGTTGAGCTCGCCGGCGTAGTTCGTCTTGATGATGTGTTTCGCCAGCCGGGAGTCGTGTTCCGCGTCCGGGCTGTCCGTCACGGTGAAGATGAGGTCGAACCGCGAGATCAGCGCCGGCTCCAAGTCGATCTGTTCGCCGATCGGCTCGTACTGGTCGAACCGGCCGTACTTGGGGTTCGCGGCGCCGAGCAGGGAACACCGCGCCTTCAGCGTCGCGTTGATCCCCGCCTTCGAGACGGAGATCTTCTGCTGTTCGAGCCCCTCGTGCATCGCGGAGCGGTCAGAGGAGTTGTGGACGACGAGCCCGTTCGCGACGAAGTTGTGCGTCCCTTCGACCGTCAGATCGTACACCCGCGGCCGCTCCCCGTCGTCGATCCGTGTCAGTGTGGACCGCAGTTCCGCTTCGACGGCGTCGACCTCTTCGGCGACGGCCTCGCGCACGTCGTCGAGCCGGTCCGTTTCGACGGCGCCCGACAGCCAGCGCGACACGGTCGCCTGACTCACGTCGAGCCCTGCCGCCACGTCAGCCTGACTGATCCCGTACGCGTCCAGCGCCGCCGACAGCTCCGCTCGCGTCTCGCCGACCGGACCGCGGTCGAGCAGGTCGCGAGCGCGCTCTTCGGCCGTCTCAACCGGTCCCTCGATGACGTCTGCGAGACGCTGTCGGAGCACCTCGCCGCGGTGTTCGGTCGACTCCGGCGGCACCGTCTCGACCGACTCGACCTGTCGCCACTTCACGTCGCCGCGGACGAACTCGCGGAGGTCCCCGAGGTCGGTCTCCGCGACGTCGTTGAGGATCTCTCGCAGCCGTTCGCTCACCGTCTGACGGACCTCGTCGCGGTCGCCCCACTCTCGGGAGATCCGCTGTTGGGACAGCGCGGTTCCCTCGGCCAACTCGGACTGCGAGACGTGGTATCGCTGCCGCAGCTCTGAGAGCGTCTCCCACGTCGGTTCCCCGTCGAGTCGGCTCCGGTCCTCGGCGGCCGCCTCGATCCGCTCTTCGAACGCCGCGAGCACCTGATGGGCGCGGTGGAGCGAGACGTTCGCACTGCCGCTCTCGAAGTCGTGGTACGTGACCGCGTTAACCCCGCACTCGCTCTGGTGAAGCCGGAGCGAGTCGCGACACCGCGCGAGCACGTCGTCGACCTCCGGGACCACGTCGAGGATCGTGCGACCGCCGCCGGCCGCGTCGACGACGCAGTCGAGCGCCTCCGCCTTTCGCGTGGCCGTGAACCCGACGTACCGCCGGAACGCCGCGAGCGAGTCGGCGTCGGTCACCGCGAGGTAGTACACGTCGCGGCCCCCGTCCCGCTCGCGGTGCTGGAGCTGGCTCGACACGCCGAACCCTAAGAGGAGGTTCCGCGCGCCATCAAGCAGGTCCCGGCTCGCAGACGCGATCCTGACGTTGCCCGCCGACTCGTCGACGTGCCCCTCGCTGTCGGCGAGCGCACGGACGAACGCGGCCTTCGCCGCACGGCTTCCGGCCGAAACGGGGGTCGGGAAGCACTTCTCGTCGTACCGACCGAGGTTCATCCCCGCGTCGAGGACGGCGTCGGCGTGTCCCTTCCCGGTGACGCGGACCGTCTCGACGCCGTCGTCGCGCTGTTCGCTCGGCGGTCGCACCGGCTCCGCGTCGAACGCCGCCCGCGCCGCGCGCTCGAAGTCGTCCAGCAGTTCCTCGTCCGCGTTGGTGAACCGGACGCCGTAGACGCCTTCGTCGCGGTCATAGAAGACGTTCCCGTCGCCGGAGAGGTACCCGAGGACGCTCGCCATGGCGGCGTCGACGCCGTCGCCGTCAAGCCCCTCGTCGTCAACGGCCTTGCCCGGCTCGACCGCTGGCCCGTCTCCGCCCCTCGCCGCTATCGCTCCGCCGTCCGCCGCCTTCGTTGGAATCTCGCGAGGGACATACACCCAGTCGCCGTCGTCAAGCGCGGCCGCCTCGCGCTCGACGCGCTCCCCGTCGTCGAGGACGAAGAACGGATGATCGGCCGTCGCGGTCAGTGACTCCCCGGTCTCGGTCGTCACTCGGGTCAGCTCTGACGGCGCGTCGTACTCGTGGACCGCGGAGACGGACCGCTCGACGAGGTTGCCGTCCTCGTCCATCGACCACACGTCGAGGTCGACGTCGCGGACGCGGCGCCCGTTCGAGAGGTCCTCGACCTCGCCGCCCTCGGCGGCTTCCCGCGCCAGTTCGTCGATGCGTTCGACGCGGCCGTCGGCGAGCGAGACCAGCGTGTCGCCGGTGACGCAGTCCATCTTATCCAGCTCGTCGACCGCCGCGATCCCCTTATCTGCGAGGACGAGCGCCCCGGCCTCGAGCGACCACTGCTGGCCGTCGCCGAAGTCGTCGCGGACGGCCGCGGCCGTGAGGCCCGCCGCGCTTGACCCCTTTCCGGAGGTGTACACCGACCGGGGTGCGATGTTTTCTACGTACGAAATCATCTGTGAGTTGTGCGAGACGACGCCGTTTCCAAGATACGTATGCGTGTCTGCGACCTCCAGATCGTAGACCCACTCGTAATCCGGCTCGACCGATTCGATCGACTCGATCCGGTCCCAGTGAACGTCGTTCGTACACAGACGATCGAGTTCGGAGATGTCTTGGCTGACGGATAATGCCTCGTCGAGACGATCCAAAATCACGTCCTTTGCATCCGCGGTCTGTCCACCGTCGGGAGCGACGCCGTTCCGCTCATAGTAGCTGATCGCGGTTTGAGAGACGTCCATACCCTCCGAGAGTACCTTCTGAGAGATGTTCAGTTCCTCTCGTAGCGTCTCGACCGCCTGCCAGTCACCGTCCAGCAGCTCTCCGCGCTTCTCCCGAAGCCAGTCTAAGCGGGTTTCGAACGTGTCGACAACCGCTCTCAGACTCGCTCTACTCGGATTTCTGTCGCCGCGTTCGTAGTGTTGATACGTCGGACGTGGCATTCCGATATCGAACTGTGACAACGCGAGCGCCTCGCGGATCTGCCGGAGATCGTCACTTAGTCCCGGAATCACATCCGTGTTTGTGTTCTCTGGAACATCGTCGAACGCTTTCGAGGCCGTCGCTTTGCGATCGGTAACGAATCCAATTTCGTCGACGTATTTGACGAAATCCCGTCCACTGATGCGCAGTCGGTGGCTGTCGTTGTGTCGTTTCCGAAGATGGCTCTGGATCCCGAACGCGAGGAGTAACGTCTGTACTCCGGTCAGCAGTTCTCTACTCATCGAGGAAACCGTGATTTCGCGTTCTTTGGGTGAGACTGTCCCCTCGCTGTCAACGTACGCCTGTAGGAATTCCTTCTTGTTCTCCGGACTCGCCCGTTTGAGACAATCGGGGACGAGTTGATTCTCAGAGTTTTTGAGAATTGCCGGTTCGAGTTCTCTGAGGAACCGGACGAACTCCAACGAGGAACAGCGGACGATTTCGGCAGTCTCATGATCGCATTTCTCTAGACGGGACCACCGAACGCCCAACTCGCGGAAGCAGTTCTCCACGTCCGTCAGTATCTCTTCGTCGACGTTCGTAATCTCGGTAGCGGCACTCGATCCCGAGAGATAGGTGTGGCCCTCTGCGATGATATAACCGAGGAGTCGAGCCAGAGTGGGATCGACTCGGGTGGGCGGCGTGAACGAATTCGCGTTGTAGGCTTCGACCTGCTGGAACGAAACGTCAAGCGAATCATCCCAGTCCGGGTTGATGTTTCCGGGGACAGCAATGAGATCACCCTCCCTCAGCTTGTCTGCCCGTTGGGGAGACAATCCTCTGTTCAACTGTTTGAACAGCGGGTGCGACGGTGTCACCTCTATGTCGCGCCCCGATGCCATCGAAATTCGGTACATCCTATCCGGCGCTTCTCGTTTCCAGACTTTTGTCGCGGTCCCAGTCTCGACGGCCCCCGATTCGGTTACTGTTTGAACGCCGATATCTACCGGTTCGTATACCCCGTCGTCGACCTCTATCGGGTCTTCGAGGTTTGACTCTACTATATCCCCGATTGCCCGTTCCGTTCCGTCAGCAAGTGTCACCTTAGTATCATATTTTTGACACTTACCCGTTCCGGGGTCGCCAATAAGGAGCATGTGGAGGTCGCCGCGAATTCGCGACCCGTCGGGGAGGTGCTTCGTCACGCCGGAGAACAGCTGGAGGATCATCGCGAGCTTCTCCTCCTCGTAGCCGTAGATGGCCGGCGCGATGGATCCGACCATCGCCTCGTAGATGTCGTCGCGCTCGGACAGCTCGATGATGTCGCGTTTGTCTGCCTCGGTGATGTCCATGTCCTCGAACTCCTCGTCCTCGATGGCGATGGAGACGCCGTCCATGTACAGGTCGAAGATGGCGGACTTCTCGTTCCCCTGTTCGACCTGCTCGATGTGGAGGATGCCGACGCAAGTGACGTGGTCGCCGGGGCTCACCTCGCCGGTGATGTCGTCGACGATGTCGACGTCGAGCGACTGGGGGGTCTCGCCGCCGCGGAGGCCCTCAGGGGACTCCTGAATGCGGAGCTTCTGGGAGTCGACGAACTCGGACTGGTCGAAGTTGACGCGGAAGGGGCCCTGCCGTTCACAGCCCTGACACTCGTGCGGCTCCTGAAAGCCGCCGTCCGACTGCGGGATGTAGGTCATCGTGCCGCAGCGCTGGCACTCGAACGCGGCCTCGGTCACCTTCGGGCGGACGTCCGTGGCCTTGCGGACGATCCCCTGGACCGAGACGAGCTTGCCGATGTGGTCGTCGTGGACGCGGATGCCGCGGATGTCGACGCTCTCGGGGAGGTCCTCGATGCGGACGTGCGCGCGGCCGAGGCTGACGTCGGCTGGGAGGTCGTAGAGCCGGAGCGCCTCCTCGGCGTACTCGCGCATCTGCTCGGGCTTGTTCAGGAAGTCCTCGGCGAGGTCGCGGTCGAACTGAAAGAGGTCGTCGTAGGAGACGTACAGCGAGCGCTGCTCGTTGGGGTACCGCTGCGCGAGCTGCCCGATCTCCTCCCGGTAGTAGTTGCGATAGAACTGGATGAACCGCTCCGTGAGGTCCTGGGTGCCGGCCTGAGCCATTGCGACACCTCTTCGTCACCATCACGTATGAACCTCCGGTTCGGGGCGGACGTGGTCGCGGCGGGCGCGGCGTCGGTCCGGTGACTACCCCGCCTCGACTACGCCCGGCCGACGAAGGTCGCGTCGGCGGAGGTGCGTCCCTCGTTGAACGAGAGGACCTTCGCGCGGATCACGTCGCCCGGTTCGAGGCCGCTCGGGACGTCCTCGGTGAAGACGACGAACCCCTCGACCTTGCCGACGGCGACCTCGTCGCCGGAGTGGTGGTCGGTGAGCTCGGTGACGCCGAACTCGTAGGTCTCGCCGATCTCGACCGGCGGCTCGCGCTCTTGGGCCGCGTCGTGCGCGCGCTTCGACTCGCGCGCCTCGGCGGACGGGCCGCGAAGTCGGCGAGCGAGCACGAACAGCGCGAGCAGCGCGACCGCGACGCCCACCCCGATGACGAGCGGCGACGAGGAGATCATGTCCGTGCGGTCGACCGCAGTCGCCTAAACGGTGTGGGTCGGCGGCGGTCGACGCCGCCCTCGACACGCCCTCGCCCCCGCCACCGCCGTCCCGACGCGTCGCGCCCGCATGAGAAACGCCTTTGCCCTCGAAGCCCCCCTCTCGATCCGATGCGACACAGCCGCGGTTCCCGACGACTCGCGCACGGGTGTGGTGTGCCGTGAAGGTCGCGGACGCGGTGCCGGAGTTCGCGGAGGCCTTCGGGTTCGACGAGTTCAATCGGATGCAACGGGAGGCGCTGCCGGGCATCTTGGAGACCGACCACAACGTGGTCGCGTCCGCGCCGACCGCCTCCGGGAAGACCGCGCTCGCCGAGCTCGCCATCTGTCGGACGCTCGCCGCGGGCGGGACCGCCCTCTTCGTCGCGCCGCTGCGCGCGCTCACGAACGAGAAGGAGAGCGAGTGGGAGCGGTTCGAGGAGCTCGGCTACTCCGTCTACGTCGTCTCGGGCGAGCGCGACCTGAACCCGCGCCGCGCCGAGCGCGCGGACGTGCTGGTGACGACGCCGGAGAAGGCCGACAGCGCGACCCGGAAGCACGACTCGGCGCGCTACTCCTTCATCACCGACGTGGACTGCGTCGTGATCGACGAGGTCCACCTGCTCGACTCCGAGAAGCGCGGCGCGGTGCTCGAGGTCACCGTCTCGCGGCTCCGCCGGCTTCAGGACCCCCGGGTCGTCGCGCTGTCGGCGACGATGCCGAACATCGGCGACGTGGCGGAGTGGCTCGACGCACCCGCGGAGACGACGTACGCGTTCGGCGACGAGTACCGCCCCGTCGACCTCGAGACCGGCGTGAAGACGTACTCGCACGGTTCGAACGCGTTCGCCGACAAGTACCGCCGGCTCTACCGCGCCCTCGACTTAGCCGAGCCCCACGTCCGCGAGGACGGGCAGGCGCTCGTCTTCGTCTCCTCGCGGCAGGACACCGTCCAGGCGGCGAAGAAGGCCCGCGACGAGATCACCGAACGCGACATCCCGATCGACTCCCGCGGCGACTACGACTTCCACAACGAGGCGAAGGAACTCACCAACGACACGCTCCGCCAGTCGGTCACGGACGGCGTCGGCTTCCACCACGCCGGCCTCGGGAAGGACGACCGCGACCGCGTCGAGGAGTGGTTCAAGCAGGGGAAGATCAAGTTCCTCTTCTCGACGTCGACGCTCGCGTGGGGGGTGAACCTCCCCGCCCGCTGCGTCGTCATCCGCGACACGAAGTACCACGACCCGCTGGAGGGGGAGACCGACATCTCGCCGCTGGACGTGCTCCAGATGCTCGGGCGCGCGGGCCGTCCCGAGTACGACGACGTGGGGTACGGCTGGGTCGTCTGCGACCGCGCCGACGCCGACAAGTACCGAAAGCTGCTGCGCGAGGGGAAGGCGATCGAGTCGCGGCTCGCCGCCGACCTCGAGTCCCACCTCAACGCGGAGATCGCGATGGGGACGATCCGCGGGCTCGACGACGTGATGGCGTGGTTGGAGACCACCTTCTACTACGTCCGCGCGCAGTCGAAGCCCGAGCAGTACGACTTCTCGACGCTCCGCGACCGCGTCCGCGACACCCTCGAGTCGCTCGTCGACGACGGGTTCGTCGCGGCCGACGACGACCTCGCGATCGAGCCGACCGCGCTGGGCCGGCTGGCCTCGAAGTACTACCTCCGGCTCGACACCGCGCGGCGGTTCCGGCGGCTCGCCGACCGCGAGACCCTGACCGCCGACGCCGTGTTAGAGACCGTCGCGTCGGCCGGCGAGTTCGACTCCGTCTCGGCGCGCTCGGCCGAGTCGGACGCGATCGACCGCATCCTCGACGGCCGCGACACCGACCTGGAGGACGGCCACCGCAAGGTGTTCGCCATCCTGCTCGCCGGGATGGCCGACTCGATCCCCTCGGATCTCCGGTCGGACGCGTGGGTGATCCGGCAGAACGCGCTCCGACTCCTCGCCGCGCTCGCGGAGTTCCTCGACCGGTTCGCCGGCCCCCGCGCCGCCAACCTCGCCCGTCGCGTGGAGGCGCGCGTCGAACACGGCGTCTCCCGCGAGGCGGTCGCGCTCACGGCGATCGAGGGGGTCGGCTCCGGCCGCGCGGAGCGCCTCGCGGACGCCGGCCTCACCTCCCCCGTCGACGTCGTCGACGCCGGTCCGGCGGAACTGGCGAACGCCGGGATGAGCGACTCCGTGGCGGAGCGGATCGTCGACGCCGCCCGCGACTGCCCGCGGATCGACGTCGACTGGGGCGCGTTCCCGGACAGCATCGCGGTCGGGGAGAACGAGCTGTGCGAGGTCGCCGCGACCGCCGTCTCCGGGAGCGCCCGCGCGGGGATCCGCGTCACCGTCAACGACGTGGAGATGACCGCGACGACGACGTACCTCGACGGGGAGACGACGCTCCCGGTCGGCGTGTTCGGCACGCCGGACGCCGACGAACTGGCGTTCACCGTCGAGGTCGTCTTCCCCGACCTCCCGCTGTTGCCCGTCACGGCGACGCGGACCGTTCGGGTGGCGTAGGCGCGTCGGCGTCCGAATCCGATCTTGCGATCCGTCGGTATCCGCTTGTCAACGAGCGGCCGGGACGTTCGAGTCGTCGAACAGGTGCGGCGCGTCACCCGTTCTCACCGCCACCCGCCCGGTATCTCTCTTAAACTCCCGCAACGACCGCTTAACACCCATTCCGCGGCCACCCGCCCCATGCCGCAACGACTCCGCGTGCTCGCAGGCGACTGCCAGGTGACCGACCGCGGCGACCGGACCCGCGCGTACCGCGGGCGGGTCGTCGTCCTGATCAAACCCGACGACACGACGCTCGTCCACGACGCCGACGGCTACCAGCCCGTCGCGTGGCTCACGCGCCCCGAGAGCGTCGTCGTCGAGGGCGACGGCGACGGGTTCACCGTCACCGCTCGCGACGGATCGCGGCGGCTCCGCGTCGTCGCCGAGGAGGCGACAGCCAGCCGAGCGCTCCCCGTCACGGAGGCGGGCGTTCCGGTCGGGACCTGCCCCGACGACGGCGGCCCGCTCGTGCGGTCGCGCGGCGACGTGGTCTGTCTCGACTGCGAGACGCGCCGCGGGCTCCCGGCCGGCGCGAGCGTCACCGACGCGACCTGCGACGACTGCGGGCTGCCGAAGATCCGCGTCGAGCGCGGCGAGCCGTTCCACCTCTGTCTCGACCCGGCGTGCGACCCGATGGAAGACGCCGTCAGCGACCGGTTCGACGGCGTCTGGGCGTGTCCCGACTGCGGGGGCGACCTCCGCGTCCGCTCCGCGCCCGGCCGCGTCTACCTCGGCTGCGAGAACTACCCGGACTGCGAGACCACCTTCTCGTTCCCCGCGGGCGTCGTCGTCGACGAGTGCGACTGCGGGCTCCCCGTCTTCGAGACGGCGGCCGGACTGGGCTGTCTGGACGGGACCTGCGAGGTCGGGGAGCACGCGACGGAAGAAAAGGCGAAGACCGCGAGAGAAAGCGACGGCTGACCGCGGGCCGCGCGGCCTACTCCGCGAGCTGCTGGCGGCCCGGCGCGATGAGGCGGTCGAGGTACTCCGCGAGCGCTCCCTTCGCGTCCGCGGGGTGGAGCTCGCCGGACTCCAGGTCGCCCTCGAGGTCGTCGTAGGCGTCGTACGCGAGGTCGCCGCCGTACTCCTCGGGGCGCTCGACGGTGACCGAGTCGAACCGGGGGAAGACGTGGTACTCGAACACCTGGAGGACGGGGTTCTCGCGTTCCGCGCCGTCGTCGGTCGGCTCCGGGTCCGCCGTCGGCGGGCAGTAGGCGTCGTTCACCTTCGACTCGATGTCCTCGCGGGAGTCCTCCATCGAGATGGTGACCCCCTCGCTGGAGGACATCTTCCCGCGGCCGGTGCCGAGGTCGGCGATCAGCGGCGTGTGGAGGCTCGTCGGCGGCTCGCGGTCGATGCTCGGGAGCACGTCGCGCGCGAGCATGTGGACCTTCCGCTGCTCCATCCCGCCGACGGCGAGGTCGACGCCGAGGTACGGGATGTCGAGCGCCTGCATCAGCGGGTAGACGGCCTGCGACACCTTCACCGAGTCGCCCGAGCTGATCTCGGCCATCGCCCGCTCGGCGCGCGCCAGCGTCGTCTCGAGCTCCAAGGCGTGGAGGTCGAGCGTGTAGTCGTCGTCGAGCTGGAAGTCCGAGCCGAGCACGAACTGCGTGTTCGACTCGTCGAGCCCGTAGGCGATGAACTGGTCGCGCATCCGCTCTGCGGTGTGGCGGATCTCCTCGAACGACCCCTTGTCGTTGAGGTAGGCGTGTACGTCCGCGAGGAGGACGGTGACCTCGAAGCCCGCCTCCTGGAGGTCGATGAGCTTGTTCGCGGTGAGCATGTGACCGATGTGGAGCACGCCCGAGGGCTCGTAGCCGACGTACGCCCGCTTCCCTTCGGGGTCGTCGGCCAGCGCCTCGATCTCCGACTCGGTGACCACCTCGGCCGCGTTCCGGGTGATCAGCTCGTGAGCGTCCATACCTCCGAGTGTGCGTTCCCGGACATATGACTTCTGGATGTGTGGCGTGGGGTCACGCGGCCCCTTCGGCGCCTCACTCCTCCGTCTCGGGCAGCGTCCGCCCCGCCCGGTGCTCGGAGATGATCCGGTCGATCCGCTCGGCCTTCTCGTCGCGCCGGCGCTCTTCGGCGCGCTCCTCCCACTCCTCGACGGCGGCGGTGAGGTCCTCCTCGCTCGCGACCGCCAGCTCGTCCACCTCGCGGACCGGTACGGCGTCGCCGGGCACCACCGGGATCGCGCGCTCGAACAGCACCTCGTCGGCGACGTCCGAGAGGTTCCCCTCGCCGCGGATCACGGCCCGCGGCTCCGCCTCCGCGAGCCGCTCCGCGGTCCGGCGGCCCGCCCCGGACGCGTCCCGGAGGTAGACCACGTCGCCGGCGACGAGCCCGTAGGCGTCGTCCGCGGCGTCGAGCGCGTCGAGCGTGAACTGCTCGACGACCTTCACGCTCACCAGCCCCCGGCCCTCGGCCACGTCGCCGAAGTTCGAGTGGTCGAGCCGCCACAGCTCCTTCAGCGTCTCCACCTTGCGTTCGAGGTCGGCGACGCGCTCTTGGGCCTCGTCGCGCTCGCGCTCTAGGCGGTCCGTCTCGCGTTCGAGCCGAGAGACCGCCCGCCGCGTGCGCGCCTCGATGCGCTCCTCGCGTTTCGACTCCTCCAGTTCCCCTTCCAGCTCCGCGATCCGATCGTCGCGCTCGTCGAGGTCGTCCTCGAGCGACTCGGCGTGCGACTCCAGTCGGTCGACGCGCTCGCGGAGCCGCCGGATCGTCTCCTCCTCCTCGGTGCGGTCGGGCTCGGTGGGGTCCGCCTCCTCGCCGTCGTCGTCGTCGCCGTCGCCGCCGTCGTCCTCGCTCAGGTCCTCGATGACGGCCTCGACCGACGAGCCGCCCGCGACGACGCCGGCGATCACCGCTCCGCGGTCGAGCCGCGGGGGCGTCTTCGCCGCGATCCGCTCGAACTGGTCCTCGTGGTCGTCGTAAGCGTACAGCGCGGCCGCGAGCGCGTCGCGCTCGTGGTCGTTCGCGTAGCTCGCCTCGCGGGTGCGGTGGAGCTTCTCGTCGACCGGGAGGTCGGTCGTGGGCCGCCAGCCGGCGGCGTCGAACGAGCGCCGGAACTTCTCGACCGTCTCCGGCATCGGCTCGACGTCGGCGGCGACGATGATCGGCCGCCCCTGCTCGACGATCCACTCCGTCACCTCGGCGGTGTCGCCGGTCCGCGAGGAGTACAGCGCGTGGACCGTGCCGTCGAGGCCGACGACCGCGGCCGCGGTGGTCGTCCCGGGGTCGATCCCGACGATGACGCGGTCGCGCCGCTTCACCAGCGGCTCGTACTCGATCCCGTCGCGGCGCTCCCGCTCGACCTCGACGCGCACGTCGCCGGCCCGCGAGTTCGACACCGGGATGTCCTCGGGGCGGGCCTCGACGGCGAACGTCGCGTTCGCGTAGCCGCCGTACTTCTCGGTCACGTCGCGCTCGAAGTCGAGGTTCGCCTCGTTCAGCTTCGACTGGACCTGCCTGGTCCGCTTGCGGACGTTGCCGTGGATCCGTCGCGTGTACCGGTCCTGGCTCCACCCGCCCTTCCCGGTCGAGCGCCCGCGGGACACCTTCACGGTCGTCTCGTCGGTGAAGGCGGTCACCTCGTGGCCGACGTTCGCGGCGGCGAGCCGCGCCGACGCCTCCGCCTCCTTCATCGGCTTCTTGCCGTAGGGGATGCCGTGCCGGGAGGCGACCCGCGAGAGCGGCTCCGGGCGCTCCGCGCCGGTCACCTGGACGAGCCGGGTGCCGTCGGGCAGCGACCGGAGGAAGTTGACGAGCGCTCCCTTGTCCGCCGCCAGCTCGTAGGCGTTGTCGGTGGCGACGTAGAGGGGCTCGCGGTCGTCGATCAGCCGGCAGAGCTTCCGGAAGGAGACCACGTCGCGGGTGACCCGAGCCATCGGGCCGTCGGCGTCCGGCGCGTCCGGGTCGTCCTCGTCGACGGGGTCCAGAATGACGAGCGCGTAGGAGGGGCTGTCGCCGCGGACGTCCCCGCTGTGGACGTCGACGCCGAACACCGGCCGGTCGCGGGCGCGGATGGTCCGGGTTGTCACGTACCGTGGTAGGTCGTTGCCGCGTATATACCCCACGCCGCGGGGCCGCCGAGCGGGCGAGCGGTCAGAGGATCCGGGGCTCGTCGCCGGCCTGCTGTCGCCGGCCGCTGATGACCCCCGGCGTCCCGCCCGTCTGGATGATGTTGAACGCGGTCATCAGGTCCGACCGGGAGATGAGGCCGACGAGTTCGCCGTCCCCGCCGACCACGGGGAGCCGCCCGACGCCGTGCTCCTGCATGGTCTGGAGCGCTGCCAGGGCGTCGGCGGTCGGGTCGACGGCGACGAGGTCGGTCGCCATCACGTCGTCGACGCGGTAGGCGTCGCGCTCCACCTCGCGGACCGACCGGGCGTCCTCGAGGGTGACCATCCCGACGAGCTCGTCGCCGTCGAGGACGGGGTACCCCGTGTGGCGCTCCTCGAACATCCGGCTCATCAGGTCGGCGACGGAGGTGTCCTCCGTCACCGTGTGGAGCTGCTCGCGGGGCGTCATCACGTCGGTGACGGTGACGCCCTCGAAGGTGGCCTTCAGGGTCGTCTGCTGGGCCTCGCCCGAGGCGGCGATGTAGACGAAGAAGGCGAGCACGATGAGCAGCAGCTGGAAGCTGAACAAGCCGATGATGCCCATCAGGAACGCGAACACTTTCCCCACGGAGGCGGCCCGCTGGGTCGCCTGCGCGTGCGGCTGGTTCCGCGCGAGGAGCGCCCGCAGGACCCGCCCGCCGTCCATCGGGAACGCGGGCAGCATGTTGAAGACGGCGAGGACGACGTTCAACAGCGCGAGGTAGCCGAAGACGAAGAGGACGGCGTTCGAGCCGCCCGCGGCGACGAGGACGACCCCGTAGCAGGCGACCCCGACCGCGACGCTGACGAGCGGGCCGGCGATCGCGATCCAGAACTCGTGTTTCCAGTCCTCGGGGAACTCTTTGAAGCTGGCGAGCCCGCCGAGCAGCCACAGCGTGATCGACTCGATCTCGTAGCCGTACCGCATGGCGACGAGCGAGTGACCGAACTCGTGGAGCAGCACCCCGACGAACAGCCCGACCGCGGCCGACAGCCCGAGCAGCCACGGCGTGCTGCCGGCGGCGACCGCGCCCGCGTCGATCCCGAGGCCGGCGACCTCGTTCATGACCTCCGCGATCATCCCGACCTGCGACCCGATGAGGTACGCGAAGAGCGGTAAGACGATCAGGAACGTCCAGTTGAGCCTGATCGGAATGCCGAACGCGGTCCCGACCTTGATTCCACGCATGCCATTGAGTTCGGCCGGTGCCGGGTTAAGTAACGGGGTCGGGTCGGTGATCGATTAAGTGCGCGGCCCGCGTCGGGGCGCACATGAGCGACACAGGCGATCCGGAGTCGGTCGTGAAGCGCGGCGACGAGGTCACCTACGAGCCCGTGGAGGCCGCCGAGGGGCTCTCGAAGGGCGTCCTCATCGACGAGTCGGACGGCGCGCCGCACTTCGCGATGCGCCGGTTCGAACTCGCGCCGGACGCCGCGGTCCCCCGCCACACCAACGCGGTCGAACACGAGCAGTACGTCCTCGCCGGCGAGTACGTCGTCGGGATCGGCGATGAGGAACACACCGTGTCGACCGGCGACGCGCTCCTGATCCCCGCGGGCGCCGAACACTGGTACCGCAACGAGCGCGACGAGCCCGGCGCGTTCATCTGCGCGGTGCCGAACGGCGACGACACGATCGAACTCGTCGAGTAGGACACGGGTCCGGTCGCGTCGGCCGCGACGGGCCGACTACTCCAGCGTGCCGACGCGGTCGGCGACGTAGCCGAACTGGTCGCGGTAGCCGTTCGACGACAGCAACACGGGGTAGAAGGGCTCGTCGGCGAGGAGGGGTTCGCCGTCGGCGGCCGCGAACCGCTCGCCGGCCTCGACGCGCTCGAAGTTGCGCGCGAACACCTCGTACGCCTCCGCGTCGGGCTTGGGGATCCGCTCGCGGAGCCGGAACACCGAGACGTCCTCGCGGCCGCCGGCGTCGAGCACGTCGTCGGCGCCGGGCGCGGAGATGGCCCCGGTCGCGGCGAGGAACGCGCGGGCGAGCCAGTAGGCGTTGTCGGCGGCCGCCTCGGAGCCCTGGAGCCCGGCCTCCACTTCGAGCGTGTGCGGGTGTTCGATGAGCCGCCCCTCGGTGAACGCGTCCGTCTGGATCACGGCGTCGACGGGGAGGTGCGGCGCGACCGCGCGAGTCACCTCGTCCATCGAGTCGATGACGGCGAACGGCTCCGCGTACGACTGCGTCGAGTGGATCGCGAACGTCGTACACCCCTCCAGCGCGTCGACCAGGTCGGCCGCGAGCCGCACCTCGTGGGCCTCCGCGTCGGGGTTGCCGGGGAACGCGCGGTTGAGGTCGGCGTCGAGGTAGCGCTCCCCGGCGTCGAGCGCCGCCTCGTTGGCGACGATCAGCCGCACCGGCCGCTCGGGGTCGAGGTCCGCGTCGAGCAGGCGCTCGACGGCGCGGGCGCCGCAGGGCTCGTCGCCGTGGATCGCGCCGACGACGGCGACCTCGGGCTCCCCGTCGCCCAGATCGTGGATCTCCATACCACACTCTGGCGGGCGGCGGATAAGTGGCGTTCGGATCCGCGGCGCCGCCCGGCTCAGTGCTCCTCGTCGACGCGCTCCGCGTACTCGTAGTCGGCGGGGTACGCCGGGGGGCACGCGCCGTCGAGGGTGATCTGCCACCCGTCGACCGCGGCCGGGTCGCCGAGCGCGGCCCGGAGCGTCTCCCGGACGTCGCCGACGTCGACCCCGTAGAAGTCGCTCGGGATCCCGTCGAGGTACTGGAGCGCCGTCTCGAACAGCGACCGCATCCCCGCGTCGTTCTCGAAGTCGACGCGCTTGTACGCGCCGGCGGCGACCTGGACCATCCCGTGGAGGAAGGCGCTCTCGGCCGTCCCGCGCCCGTAGTTGTACCACTCGTCCTCGAAGCAGTCGTGGCTCTCGTGGTACGCGCCGTCGTTGAACAGCCGCACGCCGTGTTCGGTCGCGCGCCGGAGCGTCGCGTGCTCCCAGTAGCCGCCGACCAGCCGCGCGTCGGTCGGACCGCCGGACGACCCCTCCTCGTCGTCCGGCGACGACTCCGCCGCTCCCGACGCCGCGTCCGGGTCCTCGCCCGCGTGCCACCCGGTCGGGTTCCCGAGGGGCGGGGCGACGCCCGGATCGCGGGTGTGGTCGTCCATGTGCCCGCCGTTCACGCGGCAGCGACCTAACCGTTTCGCGGCGCCGGCGGCGGCGCCGGCCCGCAGACGGATCGAACCCTTCTTTCCCCCGCTCGCGCTCCGGTCTACCGAATGGACGCCGGACTCCTCTTCGCGCTCGCCGCCGCCGTGGTCTGGGGCGCGTACCTCTTCGTCCTCAAGCGCGCCTTCGCCGCGTACCCGCCCGCCGCGCTGACGGTGGCGATCAACGCCGCGGCGCTCGGGTGGTTCCTCGCTGCGACCGGCCTCACGGTCGGCTTCGGCGACGCGGCGGCCGGGCTGGCCGGGCTCGTCGTCCCGCGGCGGTTCGCCGTCGTCGCCGTCACGAGCCTCGCGACGGCCGCGGCGTTCGTCCTCTTCCTGCGCGCCATCGCAGACGGCGCGGTGTCGTACGTCGCGCCGATCAACAAGATCGTCCCGATGTTCGTCCTCCCGCTGGAGGTCGGACTGCTCGGACAGGTGCTCTCGCCGATCCAGGTCGCCGGCGTGGTCGTCACCACCCTCGCGGTGTACGTCGCGAACTACGAGCCGGGCAGCTTCTTCGCGCCGTTCGCGCGGGCCGCCCGATCGCGACCCGCGCAGTTGGCGCTCGCGAGCGCGGCCTGCTACGCGGTCGCCGACGTGAGCAAGCGGGTCGCGCTCCAAGAGCTCGCGATCCCCGGCACGCTCTGGGTGCCGCTGCTGCTCGCCGGCGTCGCGGTCGTGCTGCTCCCCGCGGCGGTCCGGAACCCGATCGAGGCGGGCCGGGACGACCTCCCGAAGTTCCTCGCCGCCGGCGCGCTCGTCGCGCTGGGCGAGCACCTGACGACGGTCGCGTTCGCGGCGCTGCCCGCGAGCGTCGCCTCGCCGGTGATCAACACGCAGGCCATCGTCGCGGTCGTCCTCGGGGGCGTGCTGCTCGGCGAACGCCACTTCCGGCTGCGGCTCGTCGCGGCCGTCCTCGCGGTGGTCGGCGTCGCGATGATCGCAGGCTGAGGCGGCGCGCGGGACGGATACCGCGTGGGAGGAGACGGTGCGCGAGACGAAGCGGGACGCGGGACGAGCGGCCGCCCGCCCCGACCGTCACGCCCGCCGCTACCCGAGAGGCACTTGGCCGTTCGGCCCGTACCGATCGCATGAACCCTTCGCCGGAGTCGAGCCCGATCGACCACGCCGAGTCGATCGTGAACGCGCTCGGCGACGGCGCGTACGTCCTCGACGCCGACCGGAACCGCGTGTTCGTCAACGACCGGCTCCGCGAGGCGACCGGGTTCGACGAGGCGGTCCTCCACGACGAGCACCCGGAACGGCTCGTCGAGGAGGGGTACTGGTCCGAGGAGACCGGCGAGCGCTACCGGGCGGCCGTCGAGCGAGTCCTCGCGGGCGAGGCGGACGACGAGCGCGCCCAGCTCACGACGACGCTCGCAGACGGGCGCGAAATGACCACCGAGACGCGGCTGACCCCCATCGAACGGGACGGCTCGGTCGTCGGCGCGGTCGGGGTTATCCGCGACGTCACGGACCGAGTCGAGCGCGAGCGCGAACTGGAGCGGCTCAACGAGCGGCTCGAACGGCTCGCCGGCTTCCTCTCGCACGACCTCCGGAACCCCCTGTCCGTCGCCCGCGGCTACGTCGACCTCGCTCGCGAGACCGGCGAGACGGAGCGGCTGGCGGCCGCCGAGAGCGCGTTCGGTCGGATCGAGGCGATGATCGACGAGGCCCTGGTGATGGCCCGCGACCCCGACGAGATCGAGACCGCGGACGAGGCGGTCGACCTCGCGGACCTCGCGGCCGACTGCCTGGAGTCGGGCGACTTCGGCGACCCGCCGGCCGATTCCGACCTCGTCGTCGAGGACCCCGGACCGGTGGCCGGCGACGCGACGCTGCTCCGGCGCGCCATCGGCAACCTCATCGGCAACGCCTTCGACCACGGCGGCGACGCCCCCGCGGTCCGGGTCGGCGTCGACGAGCGGGGCGTGTACGTGGCCGACGACGGGCCGGGGCTTCCGGAGGACGAGCGCGACCGCGCGGAACTGACCGACTTCGGCGTCTCGCCGGACGGCGGCACGGGCATCGGACTCGCCATCGTGGAGCGCGTCGCGGCCGCGCACGGCTGGACGCTGGAGATCGGCGAGTCGGCCGAAGGCGGGTTCCGGGCGACGCTGGTCGGCGCAGAACCGACGAGGTAAAGGGGAGCCCGAGCCAACGCCAGTCCGCGTGCGAGGGTAGCCAAGCCCGGAAACGGCGGCGGATTCAAGCTCCGCTCCTGTAGAGGTCCGTGGGTTCAAATCCCTCCCCTCGCATGAGCGCGTCCACAGCGCGTACATGCGGAAGACGCTCTCGGAGCGCTCTTCCCTCGCAAAACTTCACTCAGACCGCTTTGAGCCGTCAGTATCGCCAACCCCGGAAACGGCGGCGGGTTTCAAGCTCCGCTCCTGTAGAGGTCTCGTGAGCGAGCGACGCGAGCGAACGAGAGCACGCGAGTCGCAGCCGGCGAGCGAAGCGAGCCGGACCGTCTCGCGGCGGTCCGTGGGTTCAAATCCCTCCCCTCGCATCGCCGGGGTCCACCCCCCGTGATGCGGAAGACGCTCTCGGAGCGCTCTTCTCTCGCAAAACTTCACTCAGACCGCTCCTTCGACCAGCCGCACCCGCGTCGCGTCCGTCGACTCCGCTCCGGCTCGGTCCGAGCGACTGGATTTTTATCCTCACCCGCGAACCGGTCCCCATGAGAGAACGGACGCGTCGCGACCTGCTCCGCGTCGCCGGCGGCGTCGGCGTCGCGGGACTCGCCGGTTGTAGCTCGCTCGACGGCGACTCGACGGCCGACGGTGACTCGCCCGCCGCGGACGCCGGATCCGGGTTCGACGAAGCCGACCTGCCGCTGGATCTCGACGGCCGACCGCAGTCGTCCGACGGACTCGCCTCGCAGTTCCGACAGGGGCTCCGGAACCACGGCCACATCGACGCGACGATCCCCGAGACCGTCGGGGTGCGGTGGTCGGTGCCGGCGAACCGCGGCGAGCACTCCGCCTCGAAGGGTAGCCCGATGCCGACGCCGTCGGGCGACATCCTCGTCGCCGACGACACGGGACGCATCCAGTCGATCGCGGTCGACGGGACGACGAACTGGGCGACGGACCTCTCCGACGCCAAGTGGGGGAGCCACGGCACCCCCGCGATCGCCGAGGGGTCGGCGTACGTCGGCACCTACGACGGCGTCGTCTCCGCGGTCTCGGTCGCGAGCGGCGAGATCGAGTGGCAGACCGACGTCGGCGACGCGGCCGCCGCCAGCCCGACGTACCACGACGGGACGCTGTACCTCGCCGTCGAGTTCTCGCCGCCGAGCGGCGCCGCCGTCGCGCTGGACGCCGAGAGCGGCGAGGAGGTGTGGCGCGACGGCCGGCCGACCGACCACCCGCACTCGACCGTCGCGGTCGACCTCGAGCGCGACCGCTTCCTGTTCGGCGCCAACGACGGCCGCGTCTACGCGTGGTCCTTCGCCGACCGCGAGCGCGCGTGGACCTTCGACACCGGCGGCGACGTCAAAGCGCCGATCGCGATCAGCCGCGGGATCGCGGTGGTCCCGTCGTGGGCCGGCACCGTCACCGCCGTCGACGTCACCGACGGCTCCGGGCTCTGGGCGTTCGAGACGGACGAGTCTGTGTCGCCGTCGAGCGACCCCGACCCGATCCGCACGGGCGGCGTCATGTGCGCGCCGGCGGTCCACGACGGGACGGTGTACGTCGGGAGCCACGACAGGAACGTCTACGCGATCGACTTGGCGACCGGCGAGGAGCTGTGGTCGACCCCGACCGACGGGTGGATCACGGGGAACGTGACCGTGACGAACGGCCACGTCCTCGTCGGCTCGTACGACGAGCACCTCTACGCGCTCGATCGCGAGGACGGGTCGGTGACCTGGGCGGTCGAGGGCAACGGCGAGGTGACCAGCGCGCCGTTCGTCACCGACGACGGGGTCTACTACACCGAGCGCGCCCCGGAGGACGCCGACGAACCCGGCATGTGCTACCGGCTCGCCGCGCCGGAGTGAGCCGGCAGCCTCGCCGTCGGGCGGTCGGACGGTGCGTCGGCAAATAGTCACGAACGTCCAGCGAAACGCGGGGTCCGAAACGGTTTTGCCGGCCCCTGACGGACGGTCGATATGCCAGCAGATCCCGACACGGGGTACGACCCCTCGCTGGGTCGGAAGTTCGTGTTCGTCACGGGCGGTGTGATGTCCGGGCTGGGCAAGGGCATCACCGCCGCCAGTACCGGGCGCCTTCTCGCCAACGCGGGCTTCGACGTCACCGCCGTGAAGGTGGACCCCTATCTCAACGTCGACGCCGGGACGATGAACCCGTACGAGCACGGCGAGGTGTACGTCCTCAAGGACGGCGGCGAGGTCGACCTCGACCTGGGCAACTACGAGCGCTTCCTCGGCACCGACATGACGTTCGACCACAACGTCACCACGGGGAAGACGTACCAGCACGTCATCGAGCGCGAGCGCGCCGGCGACTACCTCGGCAAGACCGTCCAGATCATCCCGCACGTCACCGACGACATCAAGCGACGCATCCGCGAGGCCGCCGAGGGGAGCGACGTCTGTCTCGTCGAGATCGGCGGGACGGTCGGGGACATCGAGTCGATGCCGTTCCTCGAAGCGCTCCGCCAGTTCGCCCACGAGGAGGACGACGAGGACATCCTCTTCACCCACGTCACGCTCGTCCCGTACTCGAAGAACGGCGAGCAGAAGACGAAGCCGACCCAGCACTCCGTGAAAGAGCTGCGCTCGATCGGGCTCCAGCCCGACATCCTCGTCGGGCGCTCCGAGGACCGGCTCGACCCGGAGACGAAAGAGAAGATCGCGCTGTTCTGTGACGTGCCCACGGACGCCGTCTTCTCGAACCCCGACGTGGAGGACATCTACCACGTCCCGCTGATGGTCGAAGACGAAGGGTTAGACGAGTACGTGATGGAGCGGCTCGGCCTCGTCGACGAGGCGCTGCCGAAGGCCGAGCGCTCGACGGAGTGGCGCGACCTGGTCACCCGCGACCGCGACGAGGAGATTGACGTGGCCCTGGTCGGGAAGTACGCCCTCGAAGACGCCTACATGTCGATCCACGAGGCGCTGAAACACGCCGGCATCCAGACCGGTACCGAGGTGAACGTGCTGTGGGTCGACGCCGACGAGACCCGCGAGGAACACGAAAAGCGCCTCGCCGAGGCGGACGCGGTCGTCGTCCCCGGCGGCTTCGGCTCCCGCGGGACCGACGGGAAGATCGAGGCGATCCGCTACGCCCGCGAGAACGACGTGCCGTTCCTCGGGCTCTGCTTGGGCTTCCAGATGGCCGTCGTCGAGCACGCGCGCAACATTCTCGGGCTCGACGGGGCCCACTCCGCCGAGATCGACTCCGACACGCCCCATCCCGTCATCGACCTGCTCCCCGAGCAGTACGAGACGGAGGACATGGGCGGGACGATGCGGCTCGGCGCGCACGAGACCGACATCCAGCCCGACACGCTCGCGGCGCGGGTGTACGGCGCCGACTCCTGTACCGAGCGCCACCGCCACCGCTACGAGGTGAACCCCGAGTACATCGACGACCTCGAGGCCGACGGGCTGACGTTCTCCGGGCGCGCCGACAACCGGATGGAGATCCTCGAACGCCCCGACCACCCGTTCTTCTTCGGGACGCAGGCGCACCCCGAGTTCCGGTCGCGGCCCGACCGCGCGAGCCCGCCGTTCGTCTCCCTCGTCGAGGCGGCGCTGGGATCGACGGACACAACCGAGCGCAACGCGGACGTGAGGCTATAGATGGTCGAGACGGACGAATTCATCGCGGAGGCGAAAGCGGAGATCCGGGAGGCGATCGGCGACGCGAACGCCGTGATCGCCCTCTCCGGCGGGGTCGACTCCTCGGTCGCGGCGACGCTCGCGTACGAGGCGGTCGGCGACCAGCTCACCCCCGTCTACGTCGACACGGGGCTGATGCGGAAGGGGGAGACGGCGGAGATCCGCGACACGTTCGAGTTCATGGAGTCGCTGCGCGTCATCGAGGCGCAGGACCGCTTCTTCGACCGGCTTACGGGGGTCACCGATCCCGAGGAGAAGCGCCACGTCATCGGCGAGGGGTTCATCGACGAGTTCGAGACGGTCGCGCGCGACGTCGACGCCGACTACCTCGTTCAGGGGACGATCTACCCCGACCGCATCGAGTCGGAGGGGAACATCAAGTCGCACCACAACGTCGGCGGGCTCCCCGAGGTCGTCGACTTCGAGGGGATCGTCGAGCCGGTGCGCGACCTCTACAAGGACGAGGTGCGCGAGGTCGCCCGCGAGCTCGGCTTAGAGGAGATCATCTCCGAGCGCATGCCGTTCCCCGGCCCCGGGCTCGCCGTCCGGATCGTCGGCGAGGTCACGCCCGAGAAGGCCGCCGTCGCCCGCGAGGCGACCCACGTCGTCGAGGAGGAGCTGGAGGAGTACGACCCGTGGCAGGCGTTCGCCGCGGTCCTCGGTAAGGCGACCGGCGTCAAGGGCGACAACCGCGTCCACGGCTGGGTGGTCGCCGTGCGCTCCGTCGAGAGCCGCGACGGGATGACCGCCCGCGCGCAGGAGCTCGACTGGGGCACGCTCCAGCGGATCCAGAGCCGGATCACCGGCGAGAACGAGAACGTGGCGCGGGTCGTCTACGACGTGACCCACAAGCCGCCCGCGACGATCGAGTACGAGTGATGACGGACCAGCCACTCGCCGTCGTCGCCGGCCCCGACGAGCACGGGCTCGGCGAGGAGCTCGCCGCGTGCGGCGTCGCAATCAGCCGGATCGAGGGGCTCGTCACCGCCGACGCGCTCGCCGAGGCCGGCATCGCCGACGCCGCGTACTTCGTCCTCACCGACGTCGAGGAGGCGACCGGCATCCCGGTCGCGAAGGAGAAGAACCCGGAGGTCCGGATCGTGACGTACGCGACCCGGTCGCTGCCGGAGTTCGTCGCGACCGTCGCCGACCTCGCGGTCGACCCCGAACTGCTGGACGCCGCGACGGTCGCCGAGGAGCTGACCGGCGACGACGGAACGGACCAGTGAGCGGGTCCACCTCGACCGACGGCGACGACGGGACCGCGACCGTCCCGGTCACCCTCTACACCCGCGAGGACTGCTCGCTCTGCGTCGTCGCCCGCGAGACGATCGAGTCGGTCGCGGCCGACCTCGACGGCGTGACGGTCGACATCGACGAGGTCGACGTCGACACCGACCCGGAACTGGCCGAGGAGTACGGCGAGCGCGTCCCGTACGTGCTGGTCGACGGCCACCCGGCGTTCAAGTACGAGGTCGACGAGCGCGACCTGCGGCTGAAGCTGCTGGCGGCGAGCTGATCCGGAAAACGCTCGCACCGCCGAGAGCCGCCTACTGCTCGACCGTCTCCGCGCCGGGCGCGTCGGCTTTCACGCTCGTCACGGCCTCGACCGCGTTCGACCGGGAGGCGTACCCCTCGCCGGAGTCCGCGAGGACGTTGCCGTTGCGGTGGCGGAGCCGCCAGCGCCACTCCTCGGCGGCGTCCTCGTATATCTCGAACGCCGCGTCGCCGGCCGCCAGCGCGCCCGCGTCGGGGGCGTACCCGGCGACGCGCTCGACCGCGTCCGTCGCGTTCGACTTAGAGGCGTACCCCCCGCCGGAGTCGGCGATGATGTTCCCGTTGTCGTGGACGAGCCGCCAGCGCCACTTGCCCCCCCTGTCCTCGTAGGCCTCGAAGGTCGCCTTGCTCTCCCCGTCGCCCGCCCGGCCCTCCGCCTCCTCGTCGTCGGGGAATGTGAGGCCGGCGCCGGCCGCGTTCGACCGCACGCTGTCGAGCCCCTGCCGGGCCTTCTGTCGGGAGGCGTACCCCTCGCCGCCGTCGGCGAGGACGTTCCCGTTCTCGTGGACGAGCCGCCAGCGGTACTCGCCGGCCGCGTCCCGGAACACCTCGAACGCCGCGGGGTCGATCCGGAGGTAGTCCGCGCCCGCGACGTGGTCGCGGAGCTTCGAGATCGCGCGCTTCGCGTTCGACTTGGAGGCGTACCCCTCGCCGGAGTCGCCGACGATCTCGCCGTTGTCGTGCCGGAGCCGGAAGCGCCACTCGTCGGCGGCGTCGGCGTACAGCTCGAACGTCGCGTCGCTCTCCGCCGCGTCCGCCGCCGGGATGGCCACGTCCGGCTCCGTCGCGTCGGTCGGCTCCGGGCCGTCGTCGTCGGCGACCGCCTCGGCCTCCTCGACGGGCGTCTCGATCCGGAGGAGGCCGGCGCCGAGCGCGTTCCGGCGCACGCTGTGGAGCCCCTGCTGGGCCTTCCCGCGGCTGCTGTACCCCTGTCCGGCCGTCGCGATGACGTTGCCGTTGCGGTGGCGGAGCCGCCAGCGCGGCTTCCCGCTCGCGTCCTCGAACAGCTCGAACCGGGCCTTGCTCTCGCGCAGTGACGCGACGACGGCCTCCGCGGCCGTCAGCTCGTCACGGGTCGCTTCGAGGTCGGCCTCTGTCTCCGAGAGATCTTCACGGGTCGCCGCCAGCTCCTCGCGGGTCGCCGCCAGCTCGCCGGTCGTCTCCTCGGTCGCCGCCGTCGCGGCCGCGGCCTCGTCGCGCATGCGCTCGTAGTCCTCGTAGACGGGGTCCGAGAGCAGCGGGACGACCGTCCCCGCGAGCCCGATCAGGAGGAGCCCGACCCCGTAGACGGTGATCACGGCCGGGTCACCCGACGCGGTGAGCCACCCGTCCGGGAATACGTTCACGAACCACACGACGCCGAGGACGCTCACCGCCGTGCCGAGGTAGCCGAGGTACGTCCCGGTCCGCCGGAGCGGGAACCGGATCACGGCCCCGAGCATCACGAACGGCGGGGCCAGCGCCGCGAGCGCGTACCCGACCCCGCGGGCGACGGTCGCCGACTCGGTGAGGAGAAACACCGCGACGCCGGCGAGGCCGAGCAGCACGCCGAAGCCGAACAGCCAGTAGCCGTTCACCTCGTCGTCGGTCGTGGGCGTGCCGATTCGCCGCCGGTACAGCCCCCCGCCGCCCGGTTCGTCATTTGTTGCCATGTGACGGGCGACTCCGGCCAGCCGGTTATACGTGGTGGGAGCTGACACGACGCCGCGTCCGCCCGTCGGACTACCGCGACCCGAGCGTTTACGACCCTGACGCTCCCTCGTGGTGGCATGTACGTACTGCGAGGCGGTCGGGTGGCGGACGCCGCGGGGACCCGCGAGGCCGACGTGGCCGTCGCGGACGGGGAGATCGTCGCGGTGGGCGACTCGGGGGCGGTCGACGACGCGGTCGCGGAGCGCGACGCGGGCGGAGCCACCGAGGTCGACGTCGACGGGCGGGTCGTGGCGCCCGGGCTGATCGACGCGCACGTCCACGTGATGATGGACGGGCGGCCGGACGTCTCGACGGCGGTCTCCGACAGCGACTACGCGGCGAGCTACCGGGCCGCGAGCAACCTCGCGGCCGCGGTCGAGGCGGGCGTCACGACCGTGCGCGACCTCGGGAGCCGCGGGACGCTCGCGCTCGACGCGGGGGAGGCGGTCGCCGCGGGCGACATCGACGGCGCGCGGGTCCTCGCGTGCGGCCGGAACGTGATCATGACCGGCGGCCACGGCAACTGGTTCGGGCGCGAGGCCGACGGCCCCGCGGAGGTGCGGAAGGCGGCCCGCGAGCAGCTGAAGGCCGGCGCGGACGTGCTCAAGTGTATGGCGACCGGCGGCGTGCTCACCGAGGGCGCGGTGACGGGTGCGCCCGAGCTCACCCCCGAGGAGCTGGCCGCGTTCACCGACGCCGCCGCGCCGACCGACACGCCGACCGCGGCCCACGCTCACGGCGAGGTGGGGATCAAAAACGCCGTCGAGGCCGGCATCTCCAGTATCGAACACGGGACGTTCATGGACCGCGAGGCCGCCGAGATGATGGCCGAGCGCGGCACCTACTGGGTGCCGACCGCGAGCGCGCTCCGCGGCATCGTCGACAACGGCGTCGAGGCCGGCATCCCCGAGGACGCCGTCGCGAAGGCGGAAGACGCCGCCGAGCGCTTCGACGACGCGTGGGACCACGCGATCGACGCGGGCGTCCCGATCGCGATGGGGACCGACGCGGGCACGCCGTTCAACTTCTTCGAGGAGATCCCGCAGGAGATGGCGCACATGGTCGACTACGGGCTCTCGCCGGAGCGGGCGCTTGAGGCCGCCACCGTCAACGCCGCGGACCTGCTCGGGCTCGACGACGTGGGGCGCGTCGCCGAGGGGCATCGGGCCGACCTCGTCGTCCTCGACGCCGACCCGACCGAGGACGTGGAGGCGTGGCAGGAGCCGGACGCGGTGTTCGCACGCGGCGACCGCGTCGCCTGACCGCGGTCGACCGCGCTTCTCGCACCGAACCGAGCCGCCCCGCCCGCGACGCGCGGAACGGTCATTTTTACTCCGCGCCGCCTCACTATCCGTCGATGACGACCTCGTCGACCCGGCACGCGGACCCGGACGCGAACCCCTACGTCGAAGCCCCGCCGACCGACTTCGATCCGGTCGCCGACCTCTCCGAGGACGAGGCCGCCGAACAGGCCGCCCTGCTCCGGGCGGCCGTCCGCGAACACGACCACCGGTACTACGTCGAGGCCGACCCACTCGTCTCCGACGAGGCGTACGACGCGCTGTTCGCTCGGCTGGCGGACCTCGAATCGGCGTTCGACCTCCCGACCGAGAACTCGCCGACCCGACGGATCGGCGGCGAACCGCTCGACGAACTGGAGAGCGTCGAACACGTCGCGCCGATGCGCTCGATCGAGAACGACACCGACGCCGAGGCGGTCCGCGAGTTCGACGAGCGCGTCCGCGGCGGATTGGCGGACGCGGCGGAATCGGGCGACCTCCCGGCGTTCGACCACGACGACCTCGCGTACGTCTGCGAGCCGAAGTTCGACGGTCTCTCGATAGAGGTGGTGTACGAGGACGGCGCGTACGTCCGCGCGGCTACACGCGGCGACGGGCGCGAGGGTGACGACGTGACCGAGCAGGTCCGGACGATCGGCTCGGTCCCCGCCCGGCTCCGGGGCGACGACCACCCGGAGCGGCTCGCGGTCCGCGGGGAGGTGTACATGCCCCGCGACGACTTCGAGGCGTACAACGAGGAGCTCATGGAGCGGGGCGAGGAGCCGTTCGCGAACCCCCGCAACGCCGCGGCCGGGACGCTCCGCCAGCTGGACCCCGCGGTCGTCGCCGAGCGCCCCCTCGACGTCTTCTTCTTCGACGTGTTGGCGTGGGAGGCTGGCGCGGAGGGGCCGGAGCGCCCCGCGCGCCACCGCGACGCGCTCGACGCGTTCGAGTCGCTCGGCCTCCGGCGGAACGACCGGGTTGAGGTCGTCGACGACGTCGAGGCCGCGATCGACTACCGCGACGAGGTCCTCGCCGCCCGCGACGACCTGAACTACGCGGTCGACGGCGTCGTGATCAAGGTCGACGCGCTCGCGCACCGCGAGGCCCTCGGGAGCACGTCGCGCGCGCCGCGCTGGGCGTTCGCGCACAAGTTCCCGCCGCGGACCGCGACGACGACGGTCGAGGGCGTCACGGTCCAGGTGGGTCGCACCGGCCGGCTCACGCCCGTCGCCGAGCTCGACCCCGTCGACGTCGGCGGCGTCACCGTCTCGCGCGCGACGCTCCACAACCCCGCCGAGATCGAGGCGCTCGGCGTGAACGTCGGCGACCGCGTCCGGATCTACCGCGCGGGCGACGTGATCCCTTACGTCCCCGAGGTCGTCGAGAAGCGCAGCGAGGGGACCTACGCGTTCCCCGACGCCTGCCCGGTCTGCGGGGCCGACGTCGAGCGCGACGGCCCGCTCGCGTTCTGTACCGGCGGGCTCGGCTGCCCGGCGCAGTTGGAGCGCGCGGTCGAACACTGGGCGCGCCGCGACGCGCTCGACGTGGAGGGGCTCGGCCCCGAGCGGGTCGAGCAGCTCCGCGAGGCCGGTCTCGTGGAGTCGCTCCCGGACCTGTACGACCTGACCGCCGACGAGCTGGCGGCGCTGGAGGGGTGGGGCGAGACGAGCGCCGAGAACCTGATCGCCGAGCTCGACGCGACCCGCGAGCCGGCGCTCGACGACTTCCTCGCCGGGCTCGGGATCCCGGACGTGGGCGCGGCGACCGCCCGGGCGCTCGCCGCGCACTTCGGGACGCTCGACGCCCTCCTCGACGCAGACGAGGCGGCCCTCCGCGAGGTCGACGACGTCGGTCCCGAGGTCGCCGGGTCGATTCGCGCGTTTTTCGATCGCGAGGAGAACCGCGCCGCGATCGAGGGGCTCCGCGAGCGCGGCGTCGACCCCGAGCCGTTCGAGACCGACGCGGGCGACGGCTCGGCCGACGCGCTCGACGGGCTCACCTTCGTGTTCACGGGGTCGCTCTCCGTCCCGCGGAGCGAGGCTCAGGCGCACGTCGAGGCGCGCGGCGCGTCGGCGACGTCGAGCGTCTCCGGGAACACCGACTACCTCGTCGCCGGCGAGAGTCCCGGCCGGTCGAAGCGCGACGACGCCGACGCGGAGGGCGTGCCCGTCGTCGACGAGGACGACTTCGCCGCCCTGCTCGCCGACCGCGGCGTCGACTGGCCGCCGACCGACGACTGAGGCGAGGAGGGTGTGCTCGCCATCGGCCGCGCTCCGCGACGACCCGCAACCATTTATCAACTTACGACGGGACCGAACGATATGACCGCGATCGAACTGCGGGGCGTGACCAAGGAGTTCGGCGACGTCACGGCCGTCCGCGACCTCGATCTCACCGTCGAAGACGGCGAGGTGTACGGGTTCCTCGGCCCGAACGGCGCGGGCAAGTCGACGACGATCGACATGCTCTTAGACCTCGTCCGCCCGACCGCGGGGACCGTCCGCGTGCTCGGCGCCGACGTGGCGACGGACGGGGTCGCGATCCGCCGCCGGACCGGCGTGCTCCCCGACGGGTTCTCGGTGTACGACCGCCTCTCCGGGCGGAAACACGTCGAGTTCGCCGTCGAGTCGAAGGACGCCGCCGACGACCCCGACGCGCTGCTGGCGCGCGTCGGCCTCGCCGACGCCGCGGACCGGGACGCCGGGGAGTACTCGAAGGGGATGCGCCAGCGGCTCGCCCTCGCGATGGCGCTCGTCGACGACCCAGACCTGCTGATCCTCGACGAGCCGTCCTCCGGGCTCGACCCGGCCGGCGCGAAGGAGATGCGCGAGATCGTCCGCGCGGAGGCCGAGCGCGGCGCGACCGTCTTCTTCTCCTCGCACATCCTCGAGCAGGTCGACGCCGTCTGCGACCGCGTCGGCATCCTGCGCGACGGCGAGCTGGTGGCCGAAGACTCCGTCGAGGGGCTCCGCGAGGCCGTCGGCGGCGAGGAGACGCTCGAAGTCGCGGCTGCGGGCGCCGACGGCGACGCGGTGGCGGCGGTCCGCGCGCTCGCCGGCGTCTCGGGCGTCACCCGCGACGGCGACGAGCTGGTGGTGAACTGCGACAGCGACGCGAAGACCGATGTCATCGCGACCTTGGAAGAGGCCGGGGTCTCCGTCGCCGACTTCCACACCCGCGAGGCCTCGCTGGAGGACCTCTTCTTGGCCTACACCGAGGGCGACGCGGCGACGCGCGACGCCGATACCGCCGCGTCTACGTCGACCGACGTTGACCCGACCGGCGGCGACCCGACCGACGTTGACCCGACCGACGTTGACCCGACCGACGCCGGTCCGGGGGACGACGACCCGGCCGCCGAGGAGGTGGACCGATGAGTATCGCCGCGATCGCCCGAAAAGACTTCCAGGAGACGGTCCAGTCGCGCGGGATGATCGCCTTGGTGGCGCTGTTTTCGCTGCTCGTCGCCGCGTTCGCCTACGCGGTCCGGCCCACCGGCCAGAGCGAGCAGTTCGCCACGGAAGTGCTGTTGAGCGTCTTCGTCGGCCGCTTCCTCGTCACGACGCTCGTCCCGCTGGTCGGCGTCGTCGTCGGCTACAACGCGGTGAGCGGCGAGCGCGAGTCCGGGTCGCTGAAGCTCCTCCTGTCGCTGCCGCACTCGCGCGCCGACGTCGTCTTCGGCAAGGTCGTCGGCCGCGGCGCGGCGCTCGCGCTCGCGGTGTTCGCCGGCTTCCTGCTGCCCGCGCTCGTGTTGATCGCCGCGCCCGTCGCGTTCAACGCCGGCGCGTTCCTCGGCTACACCGTCTTCGCGGCCGCCCTCGGCGTCGTGTTCGTCGCCATCGCCGTGGGCTGCTCGGCGGCGTCGTCGACCCAGCGCCGCGCGCTCATCGGCGGCGTCGCGATATACGTCCTCTTCGTCCTGCTGTGGGGGGCGATCACCGGTCGCCTGGTCGGAGCCGCCGGACCCGTCGTCGACGCCCTTCCGGTGTCGTCGACGCAGGTCCGAGTGTTCCTCCGCGTCTCGAACCCCACGACCGCCGTCGAGGCGCTGTCGAACGCGTTCCTCGGCGAGCAGCTGTTCACCGGCGACAGCGCGAACCAGCAGCTCTCCGCGGCCGCGATGCTGGTGTTCTGGACGCTCGCGCCGCCGCTCGCCGGCCTGCTGAAGTTCGACACCGACGACCTCTGAGCGCCGCTCCGCACCTGCGGCTCGCGGAGTTGCTCGCCGCAGGTAGTGGGCTCGGGCGGGTTCGAACCGAAAAAAGACGGTCGTCTCGCTCCGCTTGACGCTGCGTCTTTCAGGGTTCGACCGCCCTCAAACAGTCACAGCGGCGCCGCTCACAATATGTTCGCGGCGCCGACAGTGGGCTCGGGCGGGTTCGAACCGCCGATCTCAGCCTTGTAAAGGCCGCGTCATAACCAGCTAGACCACGAGCCCTCACCCGTCTGAACCCGCCGGGAGCGGAAAACGGTTTCTTTCTCCGGCGCGACGATCGACCGTGAACCGCCGTCTCGTCGGGGTCGCGGCCGCGCTCGCGCTCGTCCTCCTCGCCGCCGTCGCCGTCGCCGCGACGAACCCCGCGCTCCTGATCACCGGCTACGACACCGCCACGGTCGAGGCCGTCGACGGCGACACCGGCGCGTCGCTCGCGACGGTCGAGGTCCGCGTCGCCGACAGCTTCCTGAAGCAGTACGTCGGGCTCTCCGCGACCGACGACCTCGACGCGGGCGAGGGGATGCTGTTCGTCCACGGCGACGCCGCGGAACGCGCCTACGTGATGCGCGATATGGCGTTCCCCATCGACATCGTCTTCCTCGACGCCGACGGGACCGTCACGACGGTCCACGAGGCCGCGCCGGAGTCTGGCTCGCTCACCCGCTACGAGGGGACCGGGAAGTACGTCCTCGAAGTGCCCCGCGGTTGGAGCGAGCGCCACGGGGTCGAGCCCGGGGACCGGCTCGTGATCGACCGCGACTGACGCCGCCGCGCGGTCGCCGCGCCGGGCGACGAAACCGCTTTCAGCGTCGCCGGCGTCGCCCCGACCATGACCGGACTCGCTCGCCGGGTCGCGTGGAACCTCCGCCACCGCTGGCGGCGGGTGTTCGCCCTCTGCGTCGTCGGCGCCGGCGTCGCCGCGCCCCTCCTCACCGGCGTCTGGTGGTGGCTCCCGCTCGTGTGGTTCTTCGGCCTCTTCATCGCGCTCCCCGTCCTCCACGTCCTCACCAAGCCCGTCCCCGAAGACGACGCCGACGAGGACGAACACGCGACCGGTGACCCCGCGCTCGACGCCCTCCGCGAGCGCTACGCGAACGGCGACATCGACGAGCGGGAGTTCGAACGCAAGCTGGACCGCCTGCTGGAGACGGAGGACGCGGAGACGGTCGACGACCCCGCAGGAGACGTCGCGGACAGGGTCCGCGAGGGGGTCCGCCGCGAGGTCGAGCGACTGCGAGAGTGAAAACGAGTCGTCGCTCCGCTCGCCCGATCGAAACGCGCTTCCGGCGCGTTACTCGTCGATCTCGCGGTTGTGGACCGCCTCTCCGGAGACCCCGTCGAAGAGGTGGATCGTCTCTTCGGGGATCTCGACGGTGATCTCGTCGCCGGCCGACACCTGCTGGAGGCCGCCGACGGTAGCGATGAACGTCTCGCCCTCCGGCGCGTCCGCGAACCGGAGGTAGACGGTGTTCTCGTCGCCCATCGGCTCGACGACCTCGACGACCGTCGAGAAGGTGTGCTCGCCGGACGAGTCGCCGGCCAGCGCGATGTCCTCCGGGCGGACGCCGAGGGTGAGGTCCGTCACCGCGCCCACGTCGTCGAGCGTCGGCGCCGAGAGCGGGTAGTCGAACACGTCGGCGACGAGCGTCTCGTCGTCCCGCTCGACGGGGAAGAAGTTCATCGACGGGTCGCCGATGAAGCCGGCGACGAAGCGGTTCGCCGGCTCGTGGTAACACTCCAGCGGCGTCGCGACCTGCTGGAGCTCGCCGGCGTTGAGGATCGCGATCCGGTCGCCCATCGTCATCGCCTCGGTCTGGTCGTGCGTCACGTACATCGTCGTGACGTCGAGCTCGTCCTGGAGGCGCTGGAGCTCCGTCCGCATCTCCGACCGGAGCTTGGCGTCGAGGTTGCTGAGCGGCTCGTCCATGAGGAACACCTCGGGGTCGCGGACGATCGCCCGCCCGAGCGCCACCCGCTGTCGCTGGCCGCCGGAGAGGTCGGCGGGCTTGCGGTCCAACAGCTCGGCGATGCCCATCGTCTCCGCGGCGTCGGCGACGCGCGTCTCGATCTCCTCGTCGGAGAGCTCCGTCGACTCCTCTAGGCCGAACGCCATGTTCCCTTCCACGGTCATGTGTGGGTACAGCGCGTACGACTGGAACACCATCGCGATGTCCCGGTGTTGCGGCTTCACGTCGTTGACCCGCTGGCCCGCGAGGCGGATCTCCCCGCTGGAGATCGTCTCCAACCCCGCGACCATCCGGAGCGTCGTCGACTTCCCGCAGCCCGAGGGGCCGACGACGACGAGGAACTCGCCGTCGCGCATCTCGATGTCGACGTCGTCGACGGCGACGACCTCGCCGTCGCCGTCGGGGAACACCTTCGTCACGCCGTCGAGTTCGAGCGTCCCCATGCTATCGCCCCCGCGGCGTCGCGCGGTCGTTCGAGAGCGATACCTCCGGTCGGCTGCGTGAGTGCTGTCGAGTCATAGATTGCTGCTGGCGAGCGATGGCGGTCACGTCGCCACCCCCTCGGCGAACTCCTCGCCGAACGCGATGTACACCGCGAGCGTCGGGAGGGCGGCGATGAACGCGCCCGCCATGCGGAGCGCGAAGTCTTGGCCTTCGAGCGACGTTCCCAGTCCCGCGAGGATCAACACGATCGGCGCGGCCGCGCTGGACTCCGTCTGGACCAGCACGAGGGTGAACAGGAGGTCGTTCCAGATCTGCGTGAACTGATAGATCAGGACCACCGCGAACATCGGTCCCGAGAGCGGGAGCACGATCCGGCGGTAGATCCGGCGGATGGACGCGCCGTCCAGCCGCGCCGCCTCGATCATCTCCTCGCTCATGTTCTTGTAGTACGACCTGAACAGGACGGTACAGATCGGCAGGCCGTACGCCACGTGCGTGATGATCAGTTCGATGACGCTGGCGTAGTCGTTGTTGATCCCGAGCGCCCACAGGAACCCTAACCACTCCTGGAGCGGGATCATCGACCAGAACTGCGAGAGCGGCACGAGAACGGCCTGATAGGGAATGAATACCCCGGCGACCAACAGCGCGAGGACCGGCGCCTTGTACTTCTGCTTCCAATTCGACTGGGTGAGCCCGTAGGCGGTGAAACTCCCGAGGAGCGCCGAGATGACGGTCGCCGGGATCGCGTACAGCGCGCTGTTGATGAGTCCCCGGCCGAGCGCGTCGAACGCCGCCCGCCACTTCTCGAAGGTGAACGTACCGCCCGTGGGCGGCGCGAAGGGAAGGGACCCGCTCACGCCGCTGGGCGTCTTGAACGAGGTGACGAGCCCCGACTCGATCGGGATCAGGAAGAACGTCAACATCCCGAGCAGCCCGAGGTACAGGAGGACCCGGTACGCGTCGAGGCCCGAGAGTAGTCCAGCGGACGCTCCGGGGTCCGCTTCCGTTACCGTGCCGCCGTCGGTTCGTGCGTCGTTGCTCATAGGTTCCCTCGGTTGTACTGGTAGTAGAGGTACGGACCGACGATGCCGAGCGTCATCACGAACAGGGTGATGGCGACCGCGGACGCGTACGCCCAGTTCAGGTTCGCGTACGCCTCGCGGACCATCTTCGTCGCGAGGATGTCGGCCCCGTTCGGCGGTCGGTACCCGCCGACGAGCGAGTAGAGGAAGTCGAACGCCTTCAGCGCGAACACCATCAGGACGACCGAGGCGCTGATCGTCGACCCCTTCAGCTGGGGGATGATCACGCGCCAGTACATCCTGACCGTGGAGGCCCCGTCGACCTTCGCCGCCTCGTAGTGTTCGTTCGGGATCGCCCGCAGGCCCGCGAGGAACACGACCATCGCGTACCCGGCGAACTGCCACATCAGCGCGAACATCACCGCCCAGAGGACGATGTCCGGGTTGCCGATCCAGTCGACTCGGCCGAGGCCGAGCGACGTGATCACGATGTTGATGACCCCGTTGTTGAAGTTGAACATCCACGCCCAGAACTGGGCGGTGACGACGAACGAGAGGCTCATCGGCAGCAGGTAGATCGTCCGGAACGTGTTCTCGAACCGGATGTTGCGGTCGATCAGGATCGCCAACCCGAGCCCGAGCGCCAGCGTCACCAGCGTGAACCCGACGAGCAGGATGAAGGTGTTGATCGCGGCGTCGACGAATCCGCTGTCGGCCAACGCCCGACTGTACATCTGGAAGTCCAGGTCGCTGTAGTCGGGCGTCCCGAACCCGGTGAAGTCCGTCAGCGAGATGAGGAGGTTCCAGATGATCGCCCCGTAGACGAACAGGCCAACCAGCAGGAACGGCGGGAGCCAGAACTGCGACGACTCCACGAAGTCGCTGCCGAACCGCTCGTTCAGCGCGGCGACCGGGCTGAAGCCGGAGCGTTGCCCCTCCTCGGCGACGCCGCCGTCCGTGACCGCGTCGCCACTGTCGTCGCCGGTGTCAGTATTTCGTGTCATATGGTTCTTCGTGCGCCGAAACCGCTAAAATCCGGTCGCATCGTGGACCGGAGTCAGTTAGAGACCGCGTCGACGAAGCCTTCCGTGGCGGCGTCGACGTTGTACGGTCCGGAGAATTCGCTGGAGATGACGTCGTTCAGGGCCGTCATGGTCTCCGAGGGGACGCCCAGCCCGTGCTGGAGGTTCGGCGGCCGCTGGTCGGCATCGGCGAAGTCCTGCTGCGTCTCCTGGAGGTACGGGCCGAACTCGCTCATGTCGACGTCCGTCCGCGTCGGGATCGAACCCTTATACTGGTTGAACGCGACCTGTGCCTTCTTGCTCCCGACGAACGAGAGGAACGTCTCCGTCGCCTCCGGGCTCGGGTTGTCCGAGGGGTAGAGGAACGAGTCGAAGTGGAGCATGTACATGCCCTCCGAGCCGGGGTACGTCTTGAAGCCCCAGTCCTCGTCGTA
>ERZ1034547.48-NODE-48-length-35567-cov-43.483442_pt1 | contig 35567 bp, 34 predicted proteins | sample MGYA00520642_ERZ1034547 | MGnify/ENA primary metagenome ERZ1034547 (study PRJEB33760, sample SAMEA4777713) | hypersaline lake metagenome | biome: hypersaline environment; feature: brines | place: Spain | collected 2012-08 | depth 0 m ... | reverse complement strand
ACGACGGATGCCGGTTCTTCGTCGCCGTCGGATTCGCGTCCCGGATCCGGTGTCGCCTCGTCCAGTGCCGTCTCGTCCGGTGTCGCTTCCGCTGTGGTCGACGTACCGCCGGTCGAGGGAGGCTCGCTCGTCACGCCGTCCATCGTGCGTCCGTCGTCCCCCGCGACTGACCCATCCCCAGCGACTGGCTCGTCCGCTCCAGCGACGGGCTCGTCGTCTTTCACCGCAGGCTCGTCCGCTCCGGTGGCAGCCGCCGACGGCTCGTCGCTCGCCGTTCCGGCTGGCTGTGGAATCGCTCGAACGTCGAGGTCGACCTCGTACACGGTGTAGATCCCGACCTCGTCGTCGGCGAGTGCGAAGGCGTCCTCGCCCGTCTCGAGTCGCCGGGCGTTCCCGACGAACGCGGCCGCCATCGACTCGCCGGCCGCGTAGACGACGTAGTAGTCGCCGGACAGCACGTGCTCAGAGAGCTCGACGTAGCCGGTGAACCCGCCGTCGGAGAGCGTCTGGTCGGCGTCGGCGAGCGGCGTGTCTTCGGTGTAGTACTGCGCCCGCTCGCGACCACCGCGCTCGCGCATCGCGAACAGCACCGGAAGCGACCGGTCCGGCGCCTCGTACACCGTGCCGTCGGCGTCGGCGAACGACTCGAGGTCTGCGTCGACGGCCCCGACGACGCGCCCGTCGAGGAGAAAGAGCCAGCCACTGCCGTCGGTGACCGCGCCGGAAACGCCACGGTCGGCGAACCGGCGGAGGCCGGCGAAGCCGTCGGTGAACTCCCGCGCCGACCACTCGGTGACGGCCTCTCGTCGCTGTGCGTCCATGATGCCGGTAGTTCTCCAGCAGCGACTCAAATAGCTTCCGGAGCGTCAGACGCCGTCGTCGACGGTCTCGCTCACGCGCGCGATCGCCTCCCGGCCGAGGCTGACGACGTCCGCGTCGAAGGGGCCGGCGGCGAGCTCCGCCGGCGTGTACCACGCCCACGCGTCGCCGTCCGCTTCGTCGCGGCCGAGCGGGTCGATGCGCCGATTCGGCGCGTGTGCGTAGTAGAGGTGGTCAATGTGTTGGTGTCCGACCGAGCCGTCCGGGTAGACGTCGATGTCGTGGAGCATCTGGTGTGCCGGCTCGGGAAGCGGCCGGCCGTTCGGCGCGTCCACGTCGGCGCGGTCTGCGACGAGCGTCGCCTCCAACCCGGTCTCCTCGCGGACCTCACGGAGGGCCGCCTCGTGCGGCAGTTCGTCGCGTTCGATGTGGCCACCCGGCGGGAGGTGGATGCCCAGCCGTTCGTGCTTGTGTAGGGCCGTCGCGCCGTCGTTGACGACGTAGACCGTCGCGGTGAAGTGGCGGGTCGTCTCCATGAAGAGTCCTCACGCCGGAACGGCTAGTGCGTTCGGAGTCGACCGCGCTCAGTTCATCGCGATGCCGTCTTCGGCCTCGAGCAGCTCGTGGTAGCGGTTGCGAATGGTGACCTCAGAGATGTTGGCGACCTCGCTCACCTCGCTCTGGGTGACCTTCTCGTTGGTGAGCAACGAGGCCGCGTAGACGGCGGCGGCCGCGAGGCCCACGGGCGACTTCCCCGAGTGGATCCCCTGTGATTTGGCGGTCTCGAGCAGCTCTCGGGCGCGCCGCTCCGACTCGTCGGAGAGTTCGAGGTCCGAGGCAAACCGCGGGACGTAGCTCTCGGGGTCGGCCGGCTGGATCTCGAGTTTGAGCTCTCTGACGACGTACCGGTACGTGCGGGCGATCTCGTCTTTCTCGACCCTGGATACGCCGGCGATCTCGTCGAGGCTGCGTGGGGTGCCCGCCTGGCGAGCGGCCGCGTACAACGCCGCGGTCGAGACGCCCTCGATGGAGCGCCCCGGCAGCAGGTCCTCGTCGAGGGCGCGCCGGTAGATCACGGAGGCGGTCTCGCGAACGTTGTCCGGCAGACCGAGTGCGCTCGCCATGCGGTCGATCTCGCCGAGCGCCTGCTTCAGGTTGCGTTCTTTGGAGTCGCGCGTGCGGAAGCGCTCGTTCCACGTGCGCAGCCGCTGCATCTTCTCGCGCTGTCGGCTCGACAACGACTTGCCGTAGGCGTCTTTGTCCTGCCAGCCGATGTTCGTCGAGAGCCCCTTGTCGTGCATCATGTTCGTCGTGGGGGCGCCGACGCGCGACTTCTGGTCTTTCTCGCGCGAGTCGAACGCGCGCCACTCCGGCCCGCGGTCGATCTCGTCGGACTCGACGACCAGGCCGCAATCGACACAGACCGTCTCGCCGTGTTCGGTGTCCGTCGCGAGCTGGCCGCCGCACTCGGGACACGTTAGTTCCTCGTCCGCCGACGACTCAGTCTCCTGCTCGTCGTCGACGTGCTCCGTCGTGTACGTTCGAACGTTGTCGCTCATTGTGTAGTTCGGGTGGAGAGGCGCGGAACCGAGAGATGGATCTCGATTTTGTGTTCCTCACTAATGTGAAGGGTACGAAGATGTATAAATCTACCGGCGTTCTGGCGGCCGAAAGATCGTTCGGTACTCGGGTCGACGACCCGATTTCGTCGTATCTGCTCGGCTGACGACCGGCCGCCGCGGGTCCGAACGATCGGACGCGGAGTCGGTCCCCCGCTGATATTTATACGTTACGTGGACCGGAGGCGGTCCGACTGAGCCACGTCCGTCGACGCCGCCCGCGAGGACAACCACTTTGCTCGTCGGGCCGACAGTACCGTCATGGACCGCACACGACTCGAGTCGGCGCTCGACTCGCTCGAACCGGACGGCTTCCTGATCGACGCCGCCTCCGACGACGCGAACCAGCTGTACCTCTCGGGGTTCACCGGCCCCGATCCGTTCCTCACGCTGTACGCAGACGGCGAGATACACGCGCTCGTCTCGGGGCTCGAGTACGGTCGGGCAAAGCGTGAGGCGGCCGCGGACACCGTCGAACGTCACGCCGACTACGACTACGAGTACGGCGGCCGGGAGGACCGGTACGACATGTACGCTGCGTTCATCGCCGACAAGGGCGTCGAGTCGGTCGCCGTGCCGCCCCGGGGGCCGGTCGGAACCGCAGACGCGCTCCGGGCACGAGGCGTCGACGTCGACGTTGACGACGACGACACGCTCCAGGACGTCAGAGCGGTGAAGACGGACGCGGAGATCGACGCCATCCGAACGGCACAGCGGGCGAACGAGGCGGCGATGCAGACGGCTGCAGCGCTGTTTGCGGCTGCGACACCGGCCGGTGCGGTAGACGGGGACGAGCTCGTCGACGGAGCCGGCGAGCCGCTCCCGTCGGAGACGCTGGTGTACGAAGACGAGCCGCTCACGAGCGAGCGGGTCGCCACCGCGATCGAGACCACGCTGCTCGAGCACGGCTGTGCACTCGACGAGACGATCGTCGCGGGAGGCACGCAGGCGGCCGACCCCCACGACCGTGGATCGGGACCGCTCCGGGCGAACGAGCCGATCATCGTCGACATCTTCCCCCGCTCGAAAGAGACGCACTACCACGCCGACATGACGCGAACGTTCTGTGTGGGCGACCCCGAGCCGGCGGCCCGCGAGTGGTACGATCTGACCGCTGAGGCCCTCGACGCGGCCGTCGAGGCCGTCGAGCCCGGAGCCACCGGCGAGGACGTACACGCGGCCGCCTGTGCGGTGTACGAGGACGCCGGCGAGCCAACGTTCCGGACCGACCCGGAGACCGAGACCGGCTTCATCCACTCGACCGGCCACGGGATCGGCCTCGACGTTCACGAACTCCCCCGGCTGGCGAGCGGCGGTCCCGAACTCGAGCCTGGAAACGTCGTCACCGTCGAGCCCGGACTCTACGACCCCGCCGTCGGCGGCGTGCGGCTCGAAGACCTCGTGGTGGTCACCGAAGACGGTGCCGAGACCATCACCGACTACCCGCTGTCGTTCCAGGTGGCGTGACCGCCGGACGCGGGCGCGTTCAGACGCCAGCACCAACACCGCCCCCGTGACCGTCGTCGGACCAGTGACCGTCGTCGAACCGGCGACCGCCGCCGAGATCGGAACCCGCTTTGACCCCGGTCGGATACGACGCCCGTGAACCGGCGGTACGCCCACACCGCGCTCGCACTCTGTACGCTCGCGTTCACCGCGACGATGGTCGCCCGGCTGGCGATCAGCCCGCTGGTACCGGAGATCACGACGACGTTCGCAGTGAGTAACGCGACGGTCGGGCTCGCGCTCTCCGGGATGTGGCTCGCGTACGCGCTGTCGCAGTTTCCCTCTGGCATTCTCGGCGATCGATACGGCGAACGAACCGTGATTCTGGTCGCCGTCGGCTCGACGGCTGTCGCCTCGGCGTTCATCGCGGTCTCGCCGTCGATCCTCGGGTTCGCCGTCTTCACCGTCCTGCTCGGGACGGGTGCCGGTCTCCACTACTCGGTGGCGACGACGTTCCTGACCAGGCAGTTCGACGACATCGGTCGGGCGATCGGCGTCCACGTCGCGGGCGGACCACTCGCCGGACTCGCTGCACCGCCGGTGGCCGCGCTGATCGGAGCGCGCTACGGCTGGCGGGCGGGCATCCTCCTCGGCACGGCCGTCGCCGTCCCGGTGTTCGCACTGTTCGCCCGGTACGTTCGGCCGACGGCGCCAGTACGTCCCGACCAGTCGATGCGAGAGCGACTCGCGCTCGGTCCGCTCGCCGCGTTGCTCTCGCGCCCGCCGATCCTCTACACGACCGCGTTGGCGACGCTCGGGGCATTCACCTGGCAGGCGACCGCGTCGTTCCTTCCGACGTTCTTAGAGATCGGACACGGGCTCTCGGGCACGCTGTCTGCGCTGCTGTTCTCGCTGTACTTCGTCGTCCATGGCGGAACACAGCCGGTCACGGGGTCACTTTCGGACCGTCTCGGGCGCGACGAGACGGTCGTGGTCACGATGACGGCCGGCGTCGTCGGCTACGGATCGCTGGTCGTCGTCGCCTCCCGTGGCCTCGGGCTCGCCTCCACCGCCGGTGCCGTGCTCCTCGTCGGCGTGGCGATGTCCTGGGGTGCACCGGTCCAGTCGCGGTTCATGGACCTCCTGTCGGACGCCGAACGCGGTGCCGGCTTCGGGCTCGTTCGGACCGTCTACATGGTGTTCGGCGCGTCGGGTAGCGTCGTCGTCGGTGCGGTCTCGGACGTGACGGGATGGGAGGTCGCGTTCGGACTCCTCGCGGGCGTGATGGGGCTGGGGCTCACGCTCGTCGTCGCGAACCGAGCGCTGGGGCTCGGCTACTGAGCCGGCATCGTCGACGGAGACGGACCGCGTCAGAGCCGGTCGTCCTCTAAGCTTCCGGGGTCTTGTGCGGTGTCGAACATGTTGTTCTCCGCGCCGTCGAGCATCTCGTCGCGTGGGTCCTCGTCGACGACCGAGACGTTGTACGCCTCGATACCGGAGGCTATCAGCTCCTCGACGGCCTGCTCTTCGGTGACGAACTCGGTGTCCGCGAGCTGCTGAAACTCGGCGTACACGTCGTCCGAGAGGTTGAGTTCGAAGGTCGGCATACCCCCCCTTTCGGGCCGAGTGAGTTAAAATCGGTGGCAGCGGCGGACGGGCCGGCGCGACCCGACGACGGCCGTGCGTCACGGCCCGAGGGACGCCGGCAGAGAGACTCACAACCCGCGCCAGGCGCCGAGGAACCGCTGGAGGGCGGTGAGGTGACCGACGACCGCGAACAGCCCGAGTAGCAGTTCGACGACGCCGACGCCGACGAAGAGCGGTCCGGGGACGACCGCGGCGGCGACTGCCGCGACTCCCATCAGCGCCAGCCGGTCGGCACGCCCGAGGAGTCCACCGTACTCGCGCCCGATCCCCACCGCCTGGATCTGGGTCCCGAGGTACGACGTCATCAAGACGCCCGTCACCGCGAGGAATCCCAGTCCGTACGCGCCGACACCGGCGGTGAATCCGGCGATGAGCGCGAGGTCTGCGTACCGGTCGAGCACGTGATCGAGGAGGTCTCCGGCGGCCGACGACGCTCCTTGCTCGCGGGCGAGCGCGCCGTCGACGAGGTCTAACCAACCGTTGAGAAAGACGAGTAGCCCGCCGAGCACGTACAGCGTTGGGGTCGCCACGGCGAACGCGCCGGCGGCGGCGACCGCGGCACCGAACGCGACGAGGCTCACGTGATCGGGGCTGAGCCCGAGGCGGACGGCGGCGGCCACCCACGGCCCGAGCAGTCGGTCCGCGACCGGGCGGAACCGGTCCAGCGTCACCGGTCGTCACCTCCGGGCGTCGGTCGAACAACGTCCAGCACCGAGCTGACGTGTCGGATCATAAGTACGCGGTGAAGTCGACGGTCCCGACCCGCGGCGTCGCCTCGTCACGGGCGATCGTCCGGAGTTCCTCCGCGACCGCCTCGGGAGAGCGGTCGGTCGTGTCGACCTCGTAGACTCGGTCCGTGCCGTGTTCGGCGACGGCCTCCGAGAGGATCACGTCGAGCGCCTCGGCCTCGGCGTTCTCGTCGACGGACGCCGACGACTCGCCGCGCGTCTGCAGCCGCGTCACGAGCGCCTCGGGGTGACACCGCAAGACGACGACGCGGTCGGCCGCGAAGTGGTGTGCGAGGTGCGACTCGAGTATCCCCGACCAGTCGCCGAGGCGCTCGCGGATGGCATCGAGGTCGGCGGTGAGCGTGTCGCGCGTCGCGTCGCGGTCGGTCCAGAGCGTGGAGTCTCTCTCGATCAGCTCGTTGAGGTGGACCACGTCGAACGGGTCCGCGAGCAGCGCCGTCGCCGTCGACTTGCCGGTGCCGGGCGTGCCAGTGACGGCGATGCGGTCCGTCGTCCCCGTCACGCCTCTACTCCTCGGTCGAGCGTGGCGAGCACCTCGTTCAGCCGGGTGACGGCCTCGCGGGTCTCCTCGCGGGTTCCCGTCGAGATTCGAACGCAGTTCGGGAGCCCGAACGAGGTGCAGTCGCGGATGATAACCCCGCGCTCTTGAGCGGCCGCTGCGACGGCGGCTCCGTCGCCGACCCGGGCGAGCACGAAGTTGCCGGCCGAGTCGAACGTCGGCGCGTCGAGCGCCGTCTCGATGTGGTCTCTGGCCCACGCGGCCGTCTCGACCGTCTTGTCGACGTGTTCCTCGTCGTCGATCGCCGCGAGCGCGGCCCGACAGGCCAGCTCGTTCGCCGCGAACGGGGTGTTGATTCGGGCGTACGCCCCACCCCACGCCTCGGGAACGACCCCGTATCCGATCCGGAGTCCGGCGAGCCCGTACGCCTTCGAGAAGGTCCGCAACACGGCGACGTCGTCGCGTCCGTCGAGCAGGCCGATCGCGCTATCAACCGGCGAGAACTCGCCGTACGCCTCGTCGACGACGACGAGCGTCTCCTCGTCGGTGCCGTCTGCGATCGCCTCGACGGTGTCGAGCGGCACCACGGAGCCGGACGGGTTGTGCGGCGAGGTGAGGTACACCACGCGCTCGCCGTCGTAGGCGTCGAGGACCGTCTCGGCCGTCTGCTCGAATCCGTCGGCCGGCGAGAGCTCGTACGTCTCGACGGCTGCGTGGTGATACCGCGCCGACATCTCGTAGTACGCGAATCCCGGATCGGGGACGAGGACCCGGTCGCCCGGCTCGAGCGCGGCACGAGAGAAGTAGTCGATCGAGCCGTCCGCGCCCGGCGACACCCACACCTGTGTCGGAGAGACGTCCCACAGCTCGGCGATCCGCTCCGTGAGATCCGCGTGTGAGGACTTCGGGTACACGTTCACGTTCGAGGCGTGCTCGCGGATCGTCTCGACGGCGGCCGGACTCGGGCCGTGCGGATTCTCGTTCGACGAGAGTTTGATGAGCGACGACCGGTCGATCCCGAGCTCGCGGGCGACCTCCTCTACGCCCCGGCCGGGGACGTACGGGGAGTGGTCGGAGAGATCCCGTGGTTCCATACCCCGTCATCCGGCGCCGCCGGCCTTAATACTGACCGAACCGACCCGTCGGGGCCACAGCACGTCGGGCGACGAACGGTGGTCGGCCGGTCGAGGGACGGTCGGGATGGAGTCAGCGTCGGTGACCGAACTATCGCTCGAAGCGCCGAACCGCGGCCGCGACCGACTCCGGTCGACCGGCGAGTGAGACGTCGATCCCGTCCTCGTCGTACGACACGTCGGTGACGAGGTCGCGGTCGTACGCCCACGAGAGCGTCGTCTGCACGTCGCCACCGTACGCCACGGTCAGGGTCTCCGTCGCCGTCGGGAGGGCGTCGACGACCGCCGAGACGACCGCGTCGATTCCAGTTCCGCTGTGTGCATCGAGTGGAATCGGGTCGCACGGTGGGTCGAGTCCTACCGCGGCGAGTTCGTCGGCGATCGCGGTGGTACGGGACGTGACGAAGCTGGCGGTGTCAGACGCGGTCGTGTCAGAGTCGGTCGTGACGGACTCTGTCGCCGCGGCGTCAGTCGTGTCGGTCACCGCGGTCGATTCGCCGACACCGCACTGTGACTCCAGCCTGTCGACGTGTGTCACGACCGGGATCACGTCGTGATGGTGGTCATCGAGCACGTCGACGACGGCCGTGAGCCGACGCTCGAGAGCCGATAGATCCGTGCTGGCGTCTATCACGAGGAGCGTGACGGTCGCCTCGCGGACTGCCGCACGCGTTCGATCGAACGCCCCGAGCGCCTCCCCGGGGAGCCCGGCGACGATGCCGGTCGTGTCCGTCAGTCGAAGCCGACGCCCGGCCAGTGTGATCGTCGTCGTCGACGTCCCGACAGTGGTGAGCGGCTGGTCCGTGACCGCGTCCAATTTGCTTCCAGTCGTGGGTGCCAGATCATCAGTCTGAGTCGCGGCCGGCTTCCCTTCGGTCCACGCGTCGAGTCGCTGGCAGAGGAGCGACTTCCCCACGTTGGCGTATCCGACGACGGCGACGCGGCTTGGACCAGGGTCCGCGTCGTTGCTCGTCGCGTCGGCTCGCCCGTCGTCGGTCGCCGTGGCAGTCGACGCACACGCCTCGAGGTCGTCCTCGAGACGCGCTATCTGCCGTTCGAGGTCCCGTACCCGACCGGCACCTTCCGGTCGGAGTCGCCTCGCGTGACCGTCTCGGCCCACGACCTCTCGGAGGCGTGGAAGCTCGTATCGGCGCGTCGCGAGTTCGAACCGGAGCGTCGTCGCTCGGGAGTCGCTCGCCGCGGCGATCAGTCCGAGCACGAGTCGGGGTCGGTCGATCACGGTGACACTGTCGGGCAGCAGGTCGCCGAGCGAGAACGTCTGTCCCGGCGAGAGCGACCCGTCGTAGACGACGACGTCGGCGTCGACGGCCGTCGCACGTCGGGCGACCGTCTCGGCCGTCCCGCGGCCGACGCCGTAGGTCGGATCCGCTCGCCGGCGCTGGGTGATCGCCTCGACCACGTCGTATCCGGCGGCGGTCGCGAGGGCGTGGATCTCGGTCGTATCCGGGTCATGGTCCGCAGCCCGTGCGACGAGGACGGTTTGCGGGGCCTGGCCGTCACGACTCTGGGGAGTGGCAGGCGTCACGAGCGTCTCGCTTGGATAGTGGTCGTCGAGCGCTGAAACCGCATCGGTTCACCGGAAACGCGGTGTGGTACCCGGCAGCATCCAAGCGGGGTGGACGAGAGCGTCGGTCGGCAGGCTACGGTACACGCACGTCGTGTTCGAGCGTACCGACGCCCTCGACGGAGACGGCGACGGTGTCGCCGTCGGAGAGCGGTCCGACACCGTCTGGCGTCCCCGTCGCGATCACGTCGCCCGCCTCGAGCGTGAGGTACGTGGTGATCTCTTCGATCAGCGTCGGGACGTCGAACATGAGCTGTGACCGGTCTCCCGACTGCTTCGTCTCGCCGTCGACGCGGAGCTCGACGGCCGCGTCGGCCGGCACCTCGTCGGGCGTCGCGACGACCGGACCGAGTGGGGCCGCGTTGTCGAAGGCCTTCCCGCGCACCCAGTTCTGCTCGCGGTTCTGGTCGTCGCGGTTCGAGACGTCGTTCATGCAGGTGAAGCCCGCGACGACGTCCATGGCGTCCGCGGCGTCGACACGCTTACACGACTCGCCGATCACGACCGCGAGCTCGGCCTCCCAGTCGACGCGGTCTTTGCCGGCCGGCACGGTGACTGTGTCGCCGTGACCGGCGAGCGCGTTCGGGGGTTTCAAAAACAGCAGGGGCCGGTCCGGAACCTCGTTGTCCATCTCTGCGGCGTGGTCGGCGTAGTTGCGGCCGACACAGACGATCTTCGAGGGGTCCACCGGCGGGAGCACGTCGATGGTCGGGTCGTCGAACGCGTACTCGTCGTCGCCGAACGCGACCGTCTCCGTCTCTGGGTCGTACCGTCCCTCGCGGACCGAGCCGGCCGGGTCGCGGAATCGTGCGTAGTGCATACGGGGCGATCGACGGGTGAGTATAAATGACCGCCGGCCGAGGTAGGTGCCGACCGGCCAGGGAGTGCGACCGGGCGAGAGGTGCGGCCGGACTCGATTGGACGGGGGTTTTTCACCCGCGCCGCAGACCCGATCGATATGTCACAAAGACGCAGTGCAGGACTCCTCTCGGCGGCCGCCGTGGTCGGCGTCGTCGGTACCGTCTTGGCGACGATCACCCCGCTCGTCGGCGGCGCGCCGCAGGCGTTCGTCGGCAGCGTCGTCACGAGTGGCCTCGTCGGGCTCGTCTTCGCGGGACAGAACGCGCTGGCGTATCGGCGACACGACGCGGTGAGTTTGCCGGCGGCGACGCTGACGACGATCTTCGGTGGGTGGTTCATGCTCGCACCGCTCGTGTACGATGTCGGGTTCATTGCGACCGCGGGCACGCAGCTCGCCGGACTGCTCGTGGCCGCGTTCGCGCTCTACATGGTCGTCGCCGACCTCGCTGGCGAGGTGTGAAGAAGACGCGCCAGTGGCCACACCGCCCGCACTCGTAGGCAGGAGTGTCGTCGCGCCGACGACATTTATTACGCTTCACGGTGACGTATCGGCCGTACCATGGAGCTCACCTGGCACGGCCACTCCACGTGGCACGTCGTCGTCGACGACACCGAGCTGCTCATCGACCCGTTCTTCGACAATCCGAAGACCGACGTCGATCCCGCGTCGCTCGACCCCGACTACCTGTTGTTGACGCACGGCCACGCCGACCACATCGGCGACGCCGGTCACTTCCAAGACGCGGTCGTGGTCGCCACGCCCGAGCTGGCGTCGTACGTACAGGAGCACGTCGGCCACGAAGCGGCCGTCGGGGGCATGGGGATGAACATCGGTGGAACCGTCCAGTGTGGCGACGCCTGGGTGACGATGGTTCGGGCCGACCACTCGAACGGAATCGAGACGGGGTACGAGCGCTCCGCCGGCATGCCGACGGGCTTCGTCGTGGGCGACGCGAAGCCGACGCAGGCGTCGAACCCCGACTGCACCGCGTTCTACCACGCGGGCGACACCGGGCTGATGTCCGAGATGGTCGACGTGATCGCCCCGTACCTCGAGCCGACCGCCGCGGCGCTCCCCGCGGGCGACCACTTCACCATGGGGCCAGCCGGGGCGGGAATCGCCGCCGACTGGGTCGGCGCCGAGGTGGTGTTCCCCATGCACTACGACACCTTCCCACCGATCGAGATCGACACACAGGAGTTCGTCGACGAGGTCGAAGCCGCCGGCGCGGCCGCCGAACCGGTCGTCCTCGAGGGCGACGAGACCTACACCATCGGCGAGTGAGCTCGCGGCGTCACGACGCCGCGGTGGTTCGTGGCGCTCGACGAGCGAAGTAGGAAGATTTACGCACAAACGACTCATCGTTCGAGTCGTCATGTCCGACATCGAGACGTCGACGCTGTGTGAATCGGGCTACGCGTGCACGAGTCAGGTCGGCGACTTCGACCTCCAGGTCGACGCGACCGACGAGACCGGTCCCAACCCCAACGCGACGCTCGTCGCGACGTACGCCTCCTGTTTCATTCCCGCGTTCCGCGTCGGTGCCAGCCAGGCCGGCGAGGACGACCTCGGTCAGCTCCAGATCGACGCGAGCGCGAGCCTCGACGACGAGGACGACCTCTCGTCGGTCGCGTTCGACCTCTTCGTCGAAGCCGATCTCGACGACGACGTCGCTGCCGACCTCGTCGAGCGTGCCGAAGGGATCTGTCACGTCCACGCCGCGCTCAAAGACGACCTCCAGGCCGCCGTCACGGTCCACGCCGACGCCTTCTGAGCCGACCCCTCGCGTCCGATACCGGGTCTGAGCCGACATCGACGCACGTCGACCGGCCTCGTGACTCGTCGGGCCGTCGGCGACGTCCTCCCAGAACGATTTTGGCTGCGGCCGCGGTACGACACGACATGGTCCTGACAGAGTCCGACTCCGAGCTCGACCGTGGCGACGTCGCACCGCCGTTCGACCTCCCCGGTGTCGACGGCGACCTCGCGCTCGCGGACGTCGACGCCGAGGCCTTGCTCGTCGTGTTCACCTGTAACCACTGTCCGTACGCGAAAGCGAAGTTCGACCTCCTCAACGACCTGGCCGCGACGTACGACGACCTCGCCGTCGTCGGAATCAATCCGAACGACGCGACGGAGTACCCGGAGGACTCCCTCGAGGCGATGCGCGAGCGCGTCGCCGAGGGGACTATCGCGTACGACGCGTACCTCCGCGACGAGACCGGGGCGGTCGCCGCGGCCTACGGCGCGGTGTGTACGCCCGACCCGTTCCTGTTCGGACGGACGGACGGCGAGTGGCGACTCCGGTACCACGGTCGAGTCGACGACGCGCTGGGGCCCGACGAGGAGCCGACGACGAACTACGCACGCGAGGCCGTCGAATCCGTCCTCGCCGGCGACCCCGTCTCGATTCCGGACCGCCCCTCGCGCGGCTGTTCGATCAAGTGGCCGGACGAGTGAGCGGGGCATCGACACGCGACCGCGACGAGAGGTGTGTCGCCGGCGACGAGGACCACACAGGGGGTTGAAATGGATCCCACACGACGTTTCTGTATGGACATGAAAGCCGTCGGTGAGCCGGAACTCCACGAGGTCGACCGATTCGACCACGGCGTGGGGTGGATCACCTACCCGAACGAGACGATGGAGCGGGCGAGCCACGCGCTCGCGGTCCCACCCGGGGACGGCGCGGACGCCGAGGCGTCACCCGACGTGTGGGTGCTCGACCCGGTCGACGCCCCTGGACTCGACGACCTGCTCGACGAACTCGGGACCGTCGCGGGCGTCGTCGTCGCACTGGACCGCCACAAACGGGACGCGGCCGCCGTGGCGAATCGTCACGACGTCCCGGTGTACGTCCCGTCGTGGATGACGGGCGTGGCTGACGCGCTCGACGCACCCGTTCGCCGATTCGATCGAACGCTCGCAGACAGCGGCTTCGAGACGATCCGAGTCCGTGACTCGACGGTCCCGCCGTGGCAGGAGGTCGGACTCTTCGACGGGTCGACCCTCTACGTGCCGGAGTCGCTCGGGACGGCGTCGTACTTCCGGGGGAGCCGCGAGCGCCTCGGCGTCCACCCGATGTTGCGGTTCACCCCGCCACGCGGGGCGCTCGGCGGACTCGACCCGGATCGCGTCCTCGTCGGCCACGGCGTCGGCGTTCACGACGACGCGGGTGCCGCCATCGCCGACGCGCTCGCAAACGCGCGCCGGAAGGCACCCGGTCTCTACGCGAAGACGCTCCGCGACGCGATCAGTGTCTGAGCCGACCGTGTCGCCCGTCTACTGCACCCGCGACCTCCTGACCGTGTTGCTCGCGGACGCCGACGAGCGGGATCCGGCCGCGACCAATCGCCGACTCTCGACGACGCCCGCAGGCGACTTCGACGACGCCGTCGACCTCCCGCCAGAGACGCCGATATTCACCCACTACACGCTCGGTGCGGCCGGCGAGTCGGTAAACGCCGTGTTCGGCGTCGACCTCGGCACGCCGGTACAGGGCGGGCGCGGTCGGTTCCTCTCGCACCCGACGGGCCGGCTGACGCTGTCGAAGACCGACGACCTCGCGGCCGTCGTCGTGGTCGCCGTGCCGCCGTACGACAGGGACCACGTGGCCGCGTTCGATCGGGCTGGGCGCGAGCTCGAGTTCGTCACCGTGGACGCGGCCCCACCCGAGGAGTCGGTCCCGCGGTAGCGACGGACGTCGTCCCGGCAAAACCCGAAATTAAAGACGGCGGGGCAGTAACGGGAGAGTGATGGCAGCACGGCCACCTGGTGGCGGCGGGTCCGCGGAACCGGAGGCGATAGAGTTCGGTATCGCGGCGCTGAGCGCGCGACTCGACGAGTCGGACCTCTCGTATCCGGCGACGAGCCAGGAGGTGGTTCACGCACTCGGGGATCCGGCGATCCCGTACGACTCGAAGGGCCGAACGATGGAGCTCGCGTCGGCGCTGGAGACGGTTCCGAAGTCGCGATTCGAGACCGAGACCGAGCTCCTCGAGACGCTGTACCCGGTGTTCGACGACGCCAGACGACGCCGCGGTGGCTTCTTCGACGGCCTCCGCGACGCCCTCCCGTTCTGACCGCGGCGGCGCGTGTCTCGAGGTGCGCCCACGCTGCGCGAGCGACGGCTCCGTCGCCCGAGAAGCGGTCACGCCGCCTGGCCGTCGGCGTCGCCCTCGGCGTCTGCGTCGTCGGTGTCGAGCCGCTCGATGACGTCCGTCACGAGCACGACGTCACCGACGGCCCGAACCCAGCGGTACGGGACGATGACCCCGGTCGACCGGTCGACGCGGCCGGCGAAGAGCTCGTGGTTCAACTCGGCGAGCGCGAGACCGGTCACCGCCTGCGCGTCCAAGTCGAGACGGACGTCCTCAACCTCGCCGACGAAGACGCCGTTTTTCGAGTACACCTCTCTGCCGACCAGCGACGTGATCTCCTCCGGTGTCGGGGGCATGTTCCGTACGGTCACGAGCACGCCTATTAAGGATTCGTTGTCGGATGCCGGCCGTCCGACGCCGGGAGCCGCGTCGACCCGCGATCGCCTCACCCGCCGCGTCGTCCCCGGGGGACTTTTATCATCCGGAACGTCATACTCGATCATGGCAACTGACTCGAGCGGGTCGGGGGTCGACCCGCGCGACGGGGGGGACTTCGAGTACACCGGTGGAGACGTCGAACGGCCCGATCTCGTGGCCGCGCTTCGCGAACGCGTGTCCGGGGACGTCCGGTTCGACGACTACTCGCGGCGGCTGTACGCGACCGACGCCTCGGCGTACGAGGTGACCCCGATCGGCGTGGTGCTGCCGGAGTCGACGGCCGACGTCGCGGCCGTTCACGAGTACTGTTTCGCGGAGGGAATACCCGTACTGCCGCGCGGCGGCGGTACCTCGCTCGCCGGGCAATCGGTCAACGAGGCGGTGGTGCTCGACCTGACGGGATCGATGGACGCGATCCACGAGGTCGACCCGGAGACGGCCACGGCCCGCGTCGACGCCGGAGCGTACATCGGTGACCTCAACGCAGCCGCAGAGCCCGCCGGGCTGAAGTTCGCGCCCGACCCGGCGTGGCGCGACAAGTCGGCGATCGGCGGCGCCATCGGAAACAACTCGACGGGCGCGCACTCGCTGAAGTACGGGAAGACGGACCACTACATCGAGGAGCTCGAGGTCGTGCTCGCCGACGGGACGGTCACCACCCTCGGTCCGGTCGACGTCGAGACGCTGCGGGACTCCGCAGACCCGGACGCAGACGCGCTGCTCCCCAGGATCCATGCCGAGGTGGTGCGCATCCTCGACGAGGAAGCCGACGAGGTCGACGCGCGCTTCCCCGAGCTGAAACGAAACGTCTCGGGGTACAACCTCGACCGGCTCGTCGCAGAGTACCGCGGTGAGTTCGGCGAGCCGGGCGTCGTCAACCTCGGCCGCCTGCTCGCCGGGAGCGAGGGGACGCTGGCGACGGTGACGGCGGCGACCGTGTCGCTCGTCGAGATTCCGGCGACCAAGGCCGTCGCGCTGCTCACGTACGACGACGTCCTCGACGCGATGGAAGACGTCGCGCCGATCCTCGAGCACGACCCCGCAGCGGTCGAGGTGATGGACGACGTCTTGCTCGAGCTGGCGGCAGACACCGCGGAGTTCTCGGACGTGGTCGGCGAGCTCCCGCCGGAGACGAACTCCGTATTGTTGGTCGAGTTCTACGCGGACTCCGACGACGAGGGGCGACGACAGGTCGCCGACCTCGTCGCCGACCGGGCCGACGGCGTCGACACCGTGGCCGAGCCGTCGCCGTCTGCTGCAACGACCACGGCGCAGCCAACCCGGGCGGTCGCCGCGATGGAGGCGCACGACGCAGACGAGCGCGCACGGTTCTGGAAGATGCGGAAGTCTGGCCTGCCGATCCTGTTGTCGCGCACCTCCGATGCGAAGCACATCTCGTTCATCGAAGACTGTGCGGTTCCGCCGGAACACCTGCCGGAGTACACCCGCGAGTTTCAGGCGGCCCTCGACGACAACGACACGTTCGCCTCCTTCTACGCACACGCCGGCCCGGGCGTGCTCCACATTCGGCCCCTCATCGACACGAAGACCGTCGACGACGTGGACACGATGGTCGACATCGCGGACCGCGTCACCGACGCCGTCGTCCGGCTGGGTGGGTCTGTCTCCGGGGAGCACGGGGACGGCCGGGCCCGGACGGCGTGGAACGAGAAGCTGTACGGCGAGTCGCTCTTCGAGTCGTTCCAGTCGCTCAAGACGGCGTTCGACCCCGACTGGCTGTTGAACCCCGGAAACGTGTGTGGCGAGGTCGACATGCGCGAGAACCTCCGGTTCGACGACGAGTACACGTTCGATCCAGGGTTCGACGCGGCACTCGAGTGGGACATCGAAAACGGCATGCAGGGGATGGTCGAGCTCTGTCACGGCTGTGGCGGCTGTCGCGGGCCCCAAGAGACGACCGGCGGCGTCATGTGCCCGACCTACCGCGCGGCCGACGAGGAGATTCAGTCGACGCGTGGCCGTGCGAACATGCTCCGTGGCGCGATAAACGGCGAGCTCCCTGCAGATCCCACCGACGACGAGTTCGTCACCGAGGTGATGGACCTCTGTGTCGGGTGTAAGGGGTGTGCGAAGAACTGTCCGAGTGGCGTCGACATGGCGAAGCTCAAAGCCGAGGTCGAACACGCCCATCACGCAGAACACGGCGCCAGCCTTCGAACACGACTGCTCGGTGCCTTCGAGTCACTCGCACCGATCGGTTCGGCGCTCGCCCCGCTGTCGAACCTCCCCGGAAAGCTCCCCGGTGCCGGGATACTCCTCGAGAAGACCCTCGGCATCGCGCGCGAACGCGACCTCCCGGCGTTCGCTTCGGAGAGTCTCACGGACTGGTTCGACGCCCGCGGCGGTGCGGCGGTCCCGCGTGCGGAGGCCGATCGTGAGGTGTTGTTGTTCCCGGACGTCTACACGACGTACACCAATCCAACCGCCGGGAAGGCCGCGGTACGCGTCCTCGAGGCGGCGAACTGCCACGTACAGATTCCGGACGTGACGGGCAGTGGCCGCCCGCCACACTCGAAGGGGCTACTCGATGAGTCACGGGCGACCGCCAAGGACACCGTCGAGACGCTCACCCCAGACGTCGAAGCAGGGTGGGACGTCGTCGTCGTCGAGCCGACCGACGCGGTGATGCTCCAGTCCGACTACGCGGACCTGCTCTGTGGGGACGCCAGCGACGTCCCCGACGCCGACGTCGAGGCGGTGGCCGACCACACCTACGGCGTGATGGAGTACCTCGACGTCCATCGACTCGACGAGGGGGTGTCGTTCGACGCGCCGACGGAGCGACTCACGTACCACGGCCACTGTCACCAGAAGGCGACGAAGAAGGACCACCACGCGGTCGGCGTGCTCCGGCGTGCCGGCTACGGCGTCGATCCGCTTGACTCGACGTGTTGTGGGATGGCCGGCTCGTTCGGCTACGAGGCCGAACACTACTCGATGAGCCGGGCTATCGGCGAGATCCTCTACGAGCAGGTCGACGAGAGCGACGGCGACGTCGTCGTCGCCCCCGGCGCCTCCTGTAGCACGCAGCTGAAAGACCGCGGTATCGACGCCGAGGAGCCGCCACACCCGGTCGAGAAGCTGGCGTCTGCACTCGCGTAGTCGCCGGCAGCGGCACCAGAAACTAGCGCGGTCGATCCGCACTGCGGCGTCGGACGCGGTCGCGACGGCGGTCGAGTACCGCCTGAATCCCCTTTCCAGGTCCGCCTTCGATCGGCCATCCCTTCGTCCGCCACGGCGGCGGCTCCGGCGAGAACGACGGACACGACCCCGAACACTCGCGCGCAGTTGGCAGTCGATCCTTCGCGGCACAGTGTGGGACGAGCGCGCGCCCCGCACGGCGAAGCTCGAAGTGCCGACAGTCCGGACGCATGGTGTCGTGGTACGACCGCCACCCTTTGCCGTAGGCACGCTCGGCGAGCGCGAGCCGGGTCGCGACCGTCTCGGCGTCGCGCTCGCGAGTACCTGTAGGCGCGAGGTCGCTGGGCAGCCAGTCGACGGCAGCCGCATCAGTGTCGACCACCGGGCCGGCGGCGGTGTCGGCGGCTGTTGTCGTGCCGAAGCGTGTCGTGAGGATCCCCGCCTCGACGGGCATCGAGCGCAGCAACGCGGGCTCGACGTCCTCGCCGGTCGCCTCGGTCGCGAGCCAGACCTCGTCGGCGAGGGCAGTCTCGACGTCGTGAGAAAGCTGGTCGGCAAGTGCGTCGGCGGCCGACCGGTCGAGGTCCGGCTTGTTCTCGATGGCAACGATCCGGCGGACCCAATCGGGGTACGGTCGAACACGCCGGACCTCGATCCGATTGCTTCGACGCCGGGTCTCGAGGAGGTCGCGGTCGCCAGCGCGGTGGACCGCTTCGCGGACGTACCGCCAGGGATACCCCGGGTCAGGGAGCGCGTCGCGGTACCACGTCCAGGTGGCTGGGGCGTGTCGAACGACGTGCAGGAGGTCGGCGTCCATCGCGTCTTCGCCGAACGCTCGTCTGGCCGCGAGTGCCTCGGGGTCGACCTCGAGGACGACCGTGTCCCATCGCCGACGTTTCGTGCCGAGCTGTCGGGAGACGAGGACGGGGACGCGTTCGTCGTCGGGACGCCAGGCCAGCTCGGCGTACCGGCAGACGAGCAGCTCGTAGCCGAACTCGCTGTGTGGAATCACCGGGCGACAACGGTCAGACGTAGCTGCCGCGCTCGTCGCGGAGCTCGTCGAGGTACCCGTGTGCCTCCTCGAGGATGTCGCGGGGACCGTCCTGGGTGATCGTGTTTATCGCCTGGTCGTAGTCGCGCCACTGGAGGTCACGGTGTTCTCTCGACAGCTCGGCGCTCGCTTCGAACGAGCGGGCGATGAACAAGTGTACCGTCTTGTGGATCGTGTTCCCACCCGCCTCGAACACGTAGTCGTACTCGCGCCGAAATCCGTCGATGAGTCTGAAGTCGTCGATGCCGGCCTCCTCTGAGACCTCTCTGATCGCCGTCTGCTGAAGCTCCTCGTCCCCCTCGACCCCGCCTTTCGGGAACTCCCAGTCCCCGGGACGGCTCTTCAGGAGCAGATACTCCCGTTCGCCGCGGGTATCGCGGAAGAGGATGGCTCCAGAGCTAACCGCTTCGACCGTCATTACCCTCGGGTAAGCGAGCACCCCTAATGAGGGTGTCGGACCCATCGGTCGTCCGACGACGTGGACGACGGCAGCTCGGCTCGAACCCACCGAGCGCGGCGACACCGTGTTTTCCCCGCCACGCTGGGAGGACCGAAGATCATTTCTACGAGCCCGGATTCCAGTGAGCACGATGGTCGACCGTGGTCCCCGCCCCTCCCCATACCGGTGGTACCGAGCGACGACTCCTCTCAGACGCTGGGTGAGCCGATGACACTGTACGCCCTCGACGACCTCGACGACGCCCTCGAGACGACTCGGGCGTTCCTCCTCCCGTTCGACCGCGGACGGTGGGCGCGACTCCTACTGATCGTCTTCTTTCTCGGCGGCGTCGGCGGCACCAACCCGTTTCAGTTCTCGGGCTTCGGCGGCGGTGATAGCGGCGTGGAACCGGGACCGGACGTCGGGCCCGCGGACGGGGTCGGTCCCGGAAGCGGAGGAATCGAGGCTGATAGCGCACGAGAGGCGCTTACCGCGCTCGGCGGACCGGAGATCGCCGTCGTCGTCGCAATCGCCGGGCTCCTCCTCGCGGTGACACTCGGCTTTGCGTTCGTCGGATCGGTGATGGAGTTCGTGTTCGTCGAGTCGCTCCGGCGAGACACCGTCACGATCAGGCGATACTGGCGCACACGCTGGCGACAGGGACTCCGGCTGTTCGGCTTCCGGCTGGTGCTCGGCGCGCTCACGCTCGGGGTCGTCCTCGGCGGACTGTTCGTCGTGCTCTCACCGCTCGTCTTTGGCTCCGGGTCGTTCTCGGTGAGTCGGGTGGTCGTCGTGGTGCCCGTGGTCGTCGTCGCCTCCCTCGCGAGCGGACTCGTCGGGGGGTTCACGACCGCGTTCGTCGTGCCAGTGATGATCGCCGAAGAACGAGGGGTACTCGCCGCGTGGCGGCGGTTCTGGCCGACCCTGACCGGCCAGTGGAAGCAGTACCTCGCGTACGTGGTCGCGCGGTTCGTCCTCGGGGTAGCCGGCAGCATCCTGGTCGGCATCCTCGTCGTCGTCGGCCTGATCGTACTCGCGATTCCGACCGGCATCCTCGGCGTCGGCGGCGTGGCGGCGGCCGACGCAGCCGGCCCGATCGGGTGGGTGGTCGTCGGGTTCGCCGTCGTCGCCTTCGTGATCGCCGCGATCCTCCTCGCGCTCGTCGTCTCCGTTCCCGTCCAGACGTACCTCCGGTACTACGAACTGTGCGTCCTCGGTGACACCAACGAGGCGTTCGACGTGATCGCCGAGCGTCGCCGGGTGGCTGGCGAGTGACGAGGGGCGCTCCGACCCACCGGTAGATGCGTTTTTATCCGTCGGGCGGTCACCTATCGACGACCCCGAGTATGACGTTCGTGACCAAACTCGCGTTCGCCTCCGGCGACCGGCAGGTGCTCGCCGAGACCGTCCAGACGCTGAAGACGACGCTCGAACGCAAGGGCGTCGAGTGCAAGGGCCCGCACGCCTCACCCGCAGAGACGGTTCGCGTGCCGCAGTACAAACGCCTCCGCGGCGGCGAGTCGTTCACCCCCTGGGAGTACTCGGTGTACCGCCGAACGATGGAGATCCACGGCGCAGACGACGTCGCCCGCGAGGTCGTCAGCCGGTCGTTCCCGGACTCCGTACACGTCGAGGTCGAGGTCGACCGGAAGAAGCCGCTCGGCCACCGCCGGGAGTGACCCCGCGAGCACAGAGAGGGGGCGACGCCGGCCGCCACTCGACACTTTAACACGGTCGACGACGACGCTCGGGTATGAGTTACGCCGTCCCGGACGAGTACCGCGAGTTCCGCAGAGACCTTCACCGCCACCCAGAGCCGGCGTGGTGTGAGTTCTACACCACCGCCCGGATCGTCGAGGCGCTCCGCGCGCGCCCGCTCGACGCGCTACACGTCGGGCCCGACGCGCTCGACGCCGAAGCGCGCCGAAACGTCCCGGACGAAGAGACGCTGGAGACGTGGAGCGACAGCGCCCGTGCGGCGGGCGCCGACCCCGACGTGCTCACGCAGCTGGCAGGCGGCAACACGGGCTGTGTCGCGGTCGCAGAGCGCGGGCCGGGGCCAGTCGTCGCGCTGCGGGTCGATATCGACGGATTGCCGATCACGGAGGCCGACGCGGACGACCACGTGCCGGCTGCCGAGGGCTTCCGGTCGGACCACGAGGGGTACATGCACGCCTGCGGCCACGACGCGCACGCGACGATGGGCCTCGGCGTGCTCGATCGCGTCCTCGAGAGCGACTTCGACGGCACGCTCAAGGTGTTCTTCCAGCCCGGCGAAGAGAAGATCGTCGGCGGGAAACCGATGGCCGAGTCTGGGCACCTCGACGACGTCGACTACCTCTACGCGGTCCACGTCGGACTCGACCACCCGTCCGGGGAGATCGTCTGTGGCGTCGACGGCTTCCTCGCGGTGACCCACTTTCACGCGGCGTTCGACGGCGAGCCGGCACACGCGGGTGCGAGACCCGAGCAGGGACGCAACACGGTGCAGGCGATGGCGGCGGCGATCCAGAACCTCTACGCGATTCCGCGTCACGCCGACGGCGCGACGCGCGTCAACGCGGGGCTCGTCGGCGGCGGCACCGCGACCAACATCGTTCCGGACGCCTCGTACATCGAAGGCGAGGTTCGCGGCGAGACGACGGCACTCGCCGAGTACATGTTCGACCACGCCGACCGAATTCTCGACTCGGCCGCAACGATGCACGACTGTACCGTCGAGGTCACGACGACGGGCGCCGCACCGAGCGCCGAGAGCGACGCAGCACTCGCAGACATCGTCGGGACGGTCGCATCGAACGTCGACGGGGTTGAGGCGGTCGTCGACCGGGCCGAGCTCGGCGGCAGCGAAGACGCCACGTTCCTCATGAACCGCGTGCAGGCGAACGGCGGGCTGGCGTGTTACGTCGGCGTGGGCACCGACCACCCGGGCGGCCACCACACGAGCACGTTCGACGTCGTCGAGTCGGACATCGCGCTCGGCATCGACGTGCTCGCAGACGCGATTCGGACGGTCGCTACCGACGCGCCCTGAACTGGGTCGTCGTGTTGCTGGTCCGTCTCACCGTGCTGGCCCGCCTCGCGTCGTTGCTCAGTACTTCGCGTCCGCGCCGGTCGTCTCGTATATCCGATCCATGATCGCGTCACGCTCGCGGGTCCAACTCGCCATCGCCGCCGGGCTCGTCGGGTAGCCGTCGTAGTGGGCGAGCAGTTCGTCGGCGAGCGACTTGGTCTGATAGAAGTTCCGGATGGTGTCCCAGTAGCCGAAGCTCTTTACCGCACACTTGAGCTTCAACCCGAACGACATCGACGTCGACCCCTCGTACAGCGCCTCGGCGAGCTTCTCTCCCGGTAGCGAGGCGAGCAGCCCCATCAGGTCGTCGACGTCGATCGCCGTCGAGAGGACGTTGTACACGTCGAGGGCGGCGTACCGGCTGCCGAAGTGGTCCATCACGCGGGCGTTGTACCGCCAGAGGTTCTCCTCGCTGACGTCGCCGTCGGAGACGGCTTTCACGGCCTGTTCGCCGGCGTACGTGCCCGCGTAGGCGGCGCCGGCGATCCCGCCGCCGGTCGTCGGATTCACGTGGCCGGCCGCGTCGCCGACGGCGAGGTACCCCGGTGCGACCGCCGAGTCGTAGGGCCGACGCGTCGGGAGCGCGGCCCCGAGCTTGTCACGAACCGTCGCCCCCGCGAACTCCGGTCGCTCCCGGAGGTCACGCTTGAGCGCCTCGACGAGTTTCATCGGCTCCTCGTTCATTTGGAAGCCGAGTCCGGCGTTGATCTCGGTGCTGGTCCGCGGGAAGTACCAGAGGTACCCCGCAGCGCGCTCGGTCGGCTTGAACACGAGCGCGTCGTCCCACGCGACGGGCTCCGGTACGTCGACTATCTCGCGGTACGCCGAACAGAACTGCGAGTACCGTACGTTCGTATCGAAGGTGGTCCCGTCGAAGTCGACTTTGTCCTGTAACAACGAGAGCGCGCCGGCCCCGTCGACGACGAGGTCGGTCTCGTACGTCACCGGCGTCTCCTCGTGGATCGCCTCCAGTCCCGTGACGCGGCCGTCTGCGGCCTGTCGCACGTCGTTCACCACGGTGTCGTAGTGGAAGTCGACGCCGGCGTCCTCGGCCGCGCCGATGAGCTGTCGCCCGTACTCCCACCGGTCGATCACCGCCAGTTCGCCCGGGACGGGGATCTCCAAGACGGTGTCTTCGCTCGGGATCTCGAAGCGGCCGTGGTCGACGTCCGTGTTGGTGAACGCCGGCTCGAGCCGGGACTTCGAGATCGCCGCCGGAAACTCGTCGGCGCCCTTCAGTGCGTCGCCACAGGCGATGTGGCCGGCCTCCTCGGCGTCTTTTCGCTCGACGATCACGACGTCGAGCCCCTCGTTCGCGATCGTCGTGGCAGCGTAACAGCCGGCGGTCCCCGCGCCCACCACGACGACGTCGTACTCGTCGATGCTCATTACCGAGTGATGTAGTGCGCCACGCAAAACTCTTTACTCCCGATTCGGTCCCCACACAGGCGACACGAGTCCACAGAGACGACGGCCGGCGGCCGAGCGTGACCGTCGGCCAGCAGCGGACCCTACCACGTTTGGCCCGAACTTCACCACGCGTGAGCGTCGTGTTCGATCCATGGGTGAACTTCACCACGTCGACGCGAGCACGCTCCGAGAGTGGCTCACCGCGGTGCGAGCGGGTGAGACGACGGCGGCACTCCTGCTCGCTATCGCACACGGCGACGGCGTCGATCCGGAGACGCTCGCATCGTGGTACGGTCGCTCCGCGGCGTGGGTGGAAGACACGCTCGACGCGCTCGACGCCCCGAGATACGTCGCGACGATAGCCCGGCTCGAGGGGGTCGACGTCGAGGCGGTCGCCGCAGAGTCGAACCTGACGGTCGAGTCGGTCGAAGCGTGGTTCGCCGGGCTGGCCGACCGGCCGGTGTCCGAGGCAGCGGCCGTGATACACGGGTACGCGGCCGGAGGCGTCGAACCGCTCATCACCGGCGAGGCGTCGACGGTGTTCCACCTCGACTACGAGACGATGACCGAGCGGGGCTGGTCGCTCGAGGACCCGGACCTCTTCGAGAAGGCGGCGGCCGCAGATCTGGGGCTGCCCGAGTACGGTCGGTTCCTCGTCGAGCCCGGCGAGTCGATCCTCGACGCCGCAGAGCGCGGCGGCCGGTCCTGGCCGTACGCCTGCCGCGGCGGCGCGTGCTCGAACTGTGCGGTCGTCGTCGTCGACGGCGACGTGGCGATGCCCGGACAGACGGTCCTCTCTGCGACACAGATCCGTGAGGCGAACGCCCGGCTCTCGTGTGTCGGGGTCCCCGTGACCGAGGAGGTCGAGATCGTCACCGGCGTCGGCGGCCTCGAGGCGTTCGCCGACCTGCGACTGCCCGCCCCGACTGGCAACGCCGGAGCGACCTCCGCCGAAGAGTGAGTCCCCGAGACGAGCCACCGCCCGCGGGCGTCACTCTTCGGTCTCGTAGTGGTCGCCCGCGGCCGCCGGAATGCGCGTCCGACCGACGAGTGCGAGCACGAGCACGACCACCACGTACGGAATCGTCTGGACGAGGGTGTCCGGGATCGCGTAGCCGAGCTGTTGGAGGCGTATCTGGGTAGCGTCCAGCCCGGCGAACAAGATTCCGGCACCGAGCGTACCGAGCGGATTGTAGTTGCCGAAGAGGTACGCGACGATGGCGATGAACCCCTTGCCCTGGACCATCGTCTGGCCGGAGCCGACGAACTGGCCGATCGAGAGCGCGAGTGCCGACCCCCCGACACCGGAGAGCACTCCCGATACCAGCACACCCGCATATCGGATCCGCGAGACCGATACCCCGACCGTATCCAGGGCACGAGGGTTCTCGCCGGCGGCTCGGAGGTGCGTGCCGAAGGCGGTCCGATACAGCGTCCACCAGGACGCGAGCGTCGCGACCGCGACCATGACGGCCGAATACTCCCAGCTCACCCGCGCACCGAGGTTCGGCGTGTTTACGCCGCCGAAGAAGACCGTTGAGGCGAACGGAGCGAGCCCGAGCGCGATCAGCCACACCGCCAGTCCGGCGATGATCTGGTCCGCTTCGAACTCGATGCAGACGACGCCGAAGACGCCCGCGAGGAGCGTCGACGCGACGACGCCGCCGAGGAGGCCGACCCAGATCGCCGGCACGCCGAGGACCGCGGTGCCAACGCCGACGATCGAAGCGACGTAGACGGAGGTGAACGCCGAGATGATCAACAGCCCTTCGAGGCCGATGTTGATCACCCCGCTCTTCTCGGCGAAGATCCCGCCGAGGCCGGCGAGCACGATCGGCGCCGCCAGCCGAGCGGTCGACGCGGCAGTGCTTCGTGAGAAGACGATGCCGGCCAGGTCGCCGGCGACGGATGCTGGAAACAGGAATGCCAACGATGCGAGCACCCCCAGCGTGGCGATCGTTCCGCCGAGCAACGACCGGACGTAGTCGTCCTCGACGAGGTCACCGACGACCGGCAGTGACGCGATCGGATTACGCATCGGCGTCGCCTCCATCGACCGCGGCGTCGTCGGCCCTCCCACCGTCACCGCCAGTCCCGGGCGACGGCCCGGTACCGATTCCCGTGCGCCGCCCTATCATGCGGAAGAACTCCGGCATGGCTACGAAGAGGATTATCAGCCCGCGTAAGACCCCGACGAGCTCCGTCGGAACGTCGGTGCGGAACCCGATCTCGAGACCGCCGCCTTTCAACAGCCCGAAGAGGAAGGCGGCCGGGAGCACGCCGAGCGGGTTGTTGCCGGCCAGGATCGAGACCGTGATCCCGTCGAACCCGAGGTTCGGGACCGACTCCAGCCACCGACCCTCCGACATCAACACCCACACCGAGCCGCCGACGCCACCGAGCGCACCGGAGAGCGTCATCGCGCGCACCGTCGTCGCCTTCGCGTCCACGCCGCCGTACTCGGCGGCAGCAGCCTGGATCCCGCTCGTACGGAGGTCGTAGCCGAACGCGGTGTGCTCGAGGAGGTAGTAGAGTCCGGCGACGGCCCCCACGGCGGCGAACAACACTGCCAGCGCGAAGTCACTGGATCCGGGAAACAGCCACGGCGTGACCCGTGCGTACTCGGGAACGTACGCGGTCGCGACGACCGAGGATCCCTCTGCACGAAACACCTCGAGGACGAGCACGTACGCCACGTTCGCGGCGACGAAGTTGAGCATGATCGTCGTTATCACCTCGTTGGCGTCGGCGTACGCCTTCAGCGCGCCGGGGACGGCGCCCCAAACCCCACCGCCGACCGCACCGGCGAGGGTGCCGGCTGCGACGAGCACGACCCCACCGAGCGGGCCCGCAGGGAGCACCGGTGCGAGCGTCAGCACGGTCAGTGCGGTAGCCAGCGCGCCGACGACGAGTTGCCCCTGTGTCCCAATGTTGAACAGGCCGGCACGGAACGCGACCGCGACCGAGAGCCCGGTGAAGACGAGCAGCGTCGTCTCCGAGAGCGTCAGCCCGAACGAGAGGTTGAACGGGGTCCACGACGGGTCGAACACGCCGGGATCACCGACCGCGAACGGGTACCCGAGCGCCCCGTTGAAGAGGACGACGTACACCTCGACGGGGTCATAACAGAACCCGAGCCCGGTGAGCGGCATCGTCCAGGCGGCGGTCTCACACGTCGCCACGCGCCCCGAGGCGAGGACGATGACGAACCCGACGGCGACGGACAGGAGGATGGCCGCGAGGCTGATGACGACTCGCTCGGCGACCGTCCGGTCGACGAACGGCGTCACCACCCGCCGCGCCGCGACGCGAAGCCGCGAGTCGCCGTCACCGCTCGCACCGCTCACGCGTCCACCTCGGCGTCGGGTTCACCACGTCCCCGTGGCGGAGCCGAAGCCTCGTCGTGGACCGTCGCGTCCGTCGCGGCCCCCCCGGCGAGCGACTCGCCCGCCATCAACAGGCCGATCTCTTCTTCTGTCACCGTGGCGGGGTCGACGACCCCGGAGAACGTGCCCTCGTGGATGACCGCCAGCCGGTCGGCGAGCCCCTGTACCTCGTCGAGCTTCGAGGAGACGAGCAGGACGGCCGCGCCGGCCGCCCGCAGCTCGAGCAGCCGCTCGTGGATGAACTCGGTCGACCCGACGTCGACCCCGCGCGTGGGGTGGGTCGCCACGACGAGGTCGGGGTCGCGCTCGAACTCGCGCCCGACGATGAACTTCTGTTGGTTCCCCCCGGAGAGCGCCTCGGCGCTGGCGTCCGGAAGCCCCGGGCGGACGTCGTAGTCGTCGACGATGGCCGCGGCGTGTGCGTGTGCCTCGTGCCAGTCGATGCGACCGCCCGGGGCGAACCGTTCGTCGTGTTGACTCCCGAGGACGGCGTTCTGGACGAGGTCGTACGAGAGCACCACCCCGCGCTCTTGTCGATCCGCCGGAACGAACGCGATCCCGCGGTCGATGTGTTCGCGCCGACTCACTCCCGCCATCGATTCGCCGTGGTACCGGACGGTTCCGGCGGTAGGCTCGCGCATTCCCGTCACCGCCTCGACGAGCTGTGACTGACCGTTCCCGTCGACGCCGGCAATGCCGAACACCTCACCCGCACGAACCGTACACGAGAGCCCGGCGACCGCCTCGGCTCCCCGGTCGTCGTCGACGTGGAGGTCGGTCACCGAGAGCACCGGATCGCCGGGCGGCTGTGGCGTCGTCGCCGGCTCCATCAACACCTCTCGGCCGACCATGAGCTCCGCGAGCGCCTCGCGGGTCACGTCGCCGGCCGCGACCGTGTCGACGGCGACGCCATCCCGAAGCACGGTCACGCGGTCGGCCGCCGAGAGCGCCTCGCCGAGCTTGTGGGTGATAAAGAGGATCGTCTTTCCCTGCGCGGTGAGCTCCTCGAAGACGTCGTACAACTCGTCGACCTCTTGCGGGGTGAGTACCGCCGTCGGCTCGTCCATGATGAGGACGTCTGCGCCGCGGTACAGCGCCTTCAGGATCTCGACGCGCTGTTGGACGCCGACGGCGGTGTCCTCGATGCGCGCGTCGGGGTCGACGTCGAAGCCGTACCGCTCGCTCAGCTCGCGGACCGCCGTACGGGCGGCCGCCCGGTCGACGCGGAGCCCACCCCAGGTTCGCGGCTCGTTGCCGAGGACGACGTTCTCCCACACCTGCATCGGCGGGACGAGCATGAAGTGTTGGTGTATCATCCCGATGCCGGCGTCGATGGCGTCCGCCGGAGAGTCGAACGACCGCGGCTCGCCGTCGACGACGACCCGGCCGGCAGTCGGCTGGTAGAGCCCGTAGAGCACGTTCATCAGCGTGGTCTTCCCGGCACCGTTCTCGCCGAGCAGGGCGTGGACGCTCCCCGCCTCGATCGTGAGGTCGACGTCGTCGTTGGCTATCACTCCTGGAAACCGCTTCGTGATGCCGTCGAGCCGCACCGCTGGATTCATTGGTCCGTATCTCCGCGCGGGAGCGTAAAATACCGCCGGGTCGGCGCCGAGCCTCAGTTTCCGTCGGTCTCGGTCGGCACGTCGATGTCGCCCGCGATGATCTCCTCTCGGGCGTCGGCGACGGCCGTCGCGATCGGTTCCGGGACCGAGTCGCCGATCTCCTGGCCGTACACGCACTCGACGCCGTTCGACTCGAGTCCGAGCGCGGTCGAAGAGCCGCCCTGGTGCTCGCCGTCGATCACGTTGCCGATCGACTCGTACACCGCGGTGTCGACGCGTTTCACCATCGAGGCGACGATCACGTCCGCGAACTCCGACTCGGTGACCGACTGGTCGAGGTCGACGCCGAAGGCAAACCGCCCCTCCTGTTGGGCGGCCTGGAAGACGCCGACACCGGTCGCCCCGGAGGCGTGATAGACGACGTCGGCTCCGTTCTGGTACATCGAGAGCGCCGCCTCCTGGCCGCCGGTCGGGTCGGCGTAGCTCCCGACGTACGAGACGACGACGTCCACGTCGGCGTCGACGTGTGCGACGCCGGCCTCGTAGCCCGCCTGGAACCGGCGGATAACCGGGCTGTCGACGCCGCCGACGAACCCGACGGTGGCCGAGTCGGGATCGGTCTCGCCGGCCCCGGCGGCGAACGACGTCGTCGAGAGCCGAGCGGCGAGTACACCCATCAGGAACGAGCCCTCGTGTTCGCGGAAGACGTAGCTCGCCACGTTTGGCTCGTCGACCACCGAGTCGACGATCATGAAGTCCTGCTCGGGGAACTGCGGGGCGTTCTCCGCCAGCGCGTCCGTCTGGTTGAACCCGATACACGAGACCAGGTCGTAGTCGGGGTCGGTCGACCCCGCGTACCGCTGTTGGAAGTCGTTGAACTCGCCGGTCCCCTCCGGCTGTGACTCGTCGTAGGCGATGCCGTACTCCGATTCGGCCTGGAAGAGCCCCTGTTGGGCAGCGTCGTTGAACGAGTTGTCACCGAGCCCGCCATCGGAGTAGACGATGCCGATCGTCGCGGGCGGCTCGCTCGAGCCGTCCTCGCCCCCCGACGATCCGTCGCCGTCGCTCTCGTCGCTGGCGTCTGCGTCGTCGCCCCCCTCGCTCGGGCCACCGCTACAGCCGGCGAGCCCGACGAGCCCCGCCGACCCCGCCGCCGTGAGGAACCGCCGTCGATCGATGTCTGCGCGCATATCACGTGTACGACCGGGCGAACGTGGCATAAACGCGTCGCTCTCCGGGCGCACGCGGCCGACGCCGGGGAACGCGAGCGACGGCGACGAGACCACTCGTTGCCGGTCAGGCGGCCGCGTCGACCGCCGCCTCGACGAGCTCACGAACGTCGTCCGTGAGCTCGTCGACCGCGTCGCTCTCGGCGTACACGCGGACGTACGGTTCGGTCCCCGAGGGGCGCACGAGCACCCACGAGGCGTCCGAGAACTCCAGTCGAACGCCGTGGTCGGTGTCGACGGCTGCAGCGGGGAACGCGGCCGGGAGTCGACTCGTCAGCCGGTCCATGACCGTCGCTTTGGCCTCGTCCGGACACTCGACGCTCGTCTTTCGGTACGGGCGCTCGGTCACCGGCTCACGCAGGGGTTCGAGGCCGACGGTCGCGACGAGGCGGGCGAGCACCGCCGCCGAGCACACCCCATCGATCCACCCGCCGAAGGCCGGGTGGACGTGCTTCCAGGGCTCCGCCGCGAAGACGACCGCGGTTCGGTCGGTCCCCGCGTGTCCGTCGTCCGTAGCGAGGTCGGCGGTGGTGCGGGTTCCGTCGACGCGGGCCTCGTCGGCCACGTTCTCGCGGACGGCGGCGATTCCCTCGTGAAGCGCGCCGAGTCGCACGCGTTCGACGCGGCCACCGGCCGCCTCGACGCGCTCGTCGATCCGCGCGGAGGCGTTCGGGGTCGTCACGACGACCGGGTCGGCGACGCCGCTCGCGTCGACGTAGTGTTCGGCGAGTATCGCGAGCACCGTGTCCTCGTGGACGACCGCTCCGTCGGCGTCGACGACCACGATCCGGTCTGCGTCGCCGTCGTGTCCGATGCCGAACGCGAAGCCCGCGCCGTCGCGGCCGGGGTCGTCGACACCGTCGTTGGCGTCGGCGACGAAGGCGCGCAGGTCGGCGAGCGTCTCCGGCGTCGGCTTGCTCCCGCGGCCGGGAAAGTGCCCGTCGACGTTACCGTTGAGCGTGACGATCGTCGCACCGAGTTCGCGGAGGACCGCCGGCGTCGCGGGCGCGGCCATCCCGTTGCCACAGTCGACGGCGATCCGGAGCCCGTCGAGGTCGATGGCGTCAGGATCGGTCGGCGTCCCGACCGAGAGCTCTCGAGCGTAGGCCTCGACGGCCGAGAGGTACGGGGCTAGCGGGTCCTCGGCGACCGGCGTCGTCCATCGGTCCCACGAGACCGGTGAGTCGTGAGCGTCGACGCGGTCTTCGACCGCACGCTCGTGTCGCCGGTCGAACTCGACGCCGTCCGCGAAGAGCTTGATTCCGTTGTCGCCGGGTGGGTTGTGTGAGGCAGTGAGTACGACTCCGTACCGCCCGCGCGAGGCGTACGCGAGCGCCGGCGTCGGAAGCTGGCCTGCACGCGTCACCCGTGCCCCCCCGGAGGCCAGTCCGGCCTCGACCGCGGCCGCGAGTGCAGGCCCGGTCACCCGGCCGTCGCGGGCGACGACGACCTCGGGGCGGTCGTGACCGTCGTCGGTCGCCGTGTCGGCCGACTCCGCCCTGCGTTCGCGTGCGACCGCGGCGACGGCCCGACCGACTCGCAGCGCGAGCGTCGGCGTCACCCGCGTCTCGACGCGTCCGCGGACCCCCGCCGTTCCGAACAGTCCCATGGCTCATCCGTGTGTCGGCATCGGCTATAAGTCGTCGGTCACACGCCACCGCCGAGGTAGAGCCTCGACACCTCGTCGTCGCCGAGCAGCCCCTCGGCCGTCCCCTCGAACCGAACCGTCCCCTGATCGAGGACGTAGCCGCGGTCGGCGACCTCGAGTCCCTTCGTCACGTTCTGTTCGACCATCAGGATCGCGGTGTCCATCTCGTTGACGGCCACGACGTCTCCGAACACCTCGTCTGCGGTGTTGGGCGCGAGGCCGGCGGACGGCTCGTCGATGAGCAGCACGTCCGGCTCCATCACCAGCGCCCGCGCGAACGCCAGCACCTGTCGCTGGCCGCCGGAGAGCGTGTGCGCCTTCGCGGTGCGTTTCTCCGCCAAGATCGGAAAGCGGTCGTACAGCTCGTCTATCACCGACTCGAGGCCCTCGTCGCGGGCGACCCCACCCATCCGGAGGTTCTCGGCTATCGTGAGCGAGCCGAAGACGTTCTCCGTCTGTGGGACGTAGCCGACGCCCGCTCTCACGATCGCCTCCGGGGCCAGCCCACCGATCTCCTGGCCGTGATGCGTGACGCGTCCGGTCCAAGGGTCGAGCAGCCCAAACGCGGTCTTGAGCACCGTCGACTTCCCCGCCCCGTTCGGACCGACGAGACAGACGATCTCGCCGGGATCGAGCCGCACGGAGAGGTCGTCGAGCACCTGTACGTCGCCGTACCCGCTGTCGACTCCCGAGAGCGCCAACGCGGGGGCGTCGGCGTCCGACCGCTGAGCGTCGTCGGTCACGCGCCACCTCCGAGGTAGGCGTCGACCACGCGGTCGTCGTTCATCACGCCCTCCGGGGTGTCCTCGGTGAGGACGCGTCCCTGGTCGAGGACCACGATCGGGTCGGCGAGTTCCATCACGAACTCCATGTCGTGTTCGATGAGCAGGAACGTGGTGCCAGCGTCGTTGAGCCGCCGAATCTGCTCGGTGAGCTTCTTCGCGAGCGTGGGATTCACCCCGGCTACCGGCTCGTCGAGCAACAACACGTCCGGCTCCGCGAGCATCGCGCGGGCGAGTTCGACCAGTTTCATCTGCCCGCCAGAGATGTCGGTCGCCGGCTGCGCCGCGAGGTGGTCGATCTCGAACGCCTCCAGCATCTGGGCGGCGCGTTCGAGGTTCTCGGACTCGCGCGCCGTGACCGCACCCGGGCGGGTGAACAGTGCCCGGAACGACTCGCCGGGCTGCTCGCGTGGCCCGACGAGCATGGCCTCGCGGACCGTCATCCCGTCGAGCTTCCGTGGGGTCTGGAACGTGCGTATCAGCCCGTAGTCGGCGATCTCGTGGGGTTCCATCCCGGTCACGTCGGTCCCATTCACCGCGACGGTGCCGCCGTCCGGCTCGTAGAAGCCGGATATCAGGTTGAATATCGTCGACTTGCCGGCGCCGTTCGGGCCGATCAGTCCGGTTATCGTGCCGCGTTCGACGGTAAACGAGGCGTGGTCCGTCGCGACGAGCCCCCCGAAGGACTTCTGGAGGTCCTCGACGCGGAGGACGGCGTCCGGATCCGCCGTCTCACTCATTCCGCTCACCTCTGGTCCGGTCCGTCGTGCCGTCGTCGCTCACGCCGGCCGCCCCGTCCACGCCGCGTTCGTCGGCGTCGGCGGTCGGCTCCGGCGCTCGTCGCGTTCGAGTGCCGGTCTCTGGCGGCGTCGCCGGTTCCGTCGAGCGGCGCGCCGCCGGCCAGATGAGTTCTCGTTGCGGTGGGAGGATACCCTGTGGTCGGTAGCGCATGACGACGAGGATGAGCACGCCGATGAGCAGCAGTCGCAGCGGTGCGGGGTCGACGGGGATGGCGAAATCGTTCAGGAACCGCGTCCCCTCGCGGATGGTGACCACGACGATGCCGCCGAAGAGCGCCCCGCGGTTCGACCCGCTCCCGCCGAGGATCACCGCCACCCACACGTAGAACGTGGTTATCGGATCGAGGTCGCCCGGACCGACGTAGAGGTTGAGGTGGGTGTAGAAGACGCCCGCGAGCGCCATGATCAGGCTCCCCAGCACGAACGACTGCATCTTGAACGCGTAAGTGTGCTTGCCGAGCGCCCGCGCGAGGTCTTCGTCCGAGCGAATGGTCCGGAGGACGCGTCCCCACGGCGACTGGTGTACGCGCCGTAGGACGGCGTAGGTCCCGAGGGTGAACGCGACGATCACCACCACGTTGAGCGCTGCCTCCCAGAACGGGGTCTCGAGTACGACCGGTGCGCCCGGCACCACCGTAATCCGGAGCCCGGGCATCGTCTCCGGAAACGACGAGAGCACCGGCCATCCGGCAAAGAAGCTCGGAATGCCGCGTAGTCCGGCGCTTCCGTTCGTCAACCACCGCTCGTTGAGCACGACGAGGCGAACGACCTCCGCGAGTCCGAGCGAGGCGATGGCGAGGTAGTCGGCCCGCAGTCGAAGCGTCGGGATGCCGATCAGAAGCGCCAACACGAGCGCGACGAGGAGCCCGACGGCGAGACCGACGAGCGGCGAGAAGCCGCCGGCGATGGGGGAGGCGTCGGCGGTCATCAGCGCAGCGCCGTACGCGCCGACCCCGAAGAAGGCGGCGACGCTGAAGTTGATGAGCCCGGTGAATCCCCACTGTGCGTTGAGCCCGAACGACAGCAACGCGTACATCCCCGCGAGCCCGACGAGAAAGAGGAAGTACGTCGGCCCGAGCGCACCGACGGCCAGCGCGCCGACGAGGGCGGTGGCGAACGCGACGCTGCTGGCGAGCACCCACGCCTCCGGTCGGGTCAGCTCGCTCACCCACGCGACCGGGTCACCGAGGAGACTCATACGGCCTCCTCGCCGGCGATACCGGTCGGCCGGGCCAGAAGCACCGCGACCATGATGACGAACGCGATGGCGTTCGCGTACTCGATGCCGATCGGAACCCCGAAGCCGTCCGGAACGAGCGGGAGCACCTCACCGAGCCGAGACAACAGCGGGGTGAGACGGGTTATCATTCCGATGAGGAACCCGCCGAGCATCGCCCCGTAAACGGAGCCGATTCCACCGAGAATCACCGCCGCGAAGATCACGAGAAGCAGGTTGAACCCCATCCGCGGCGAGAGCTGGTTGAACAGCCCGAGAAAGACGCCGCCGGCTGCGGCGAGACCGGCGCCGATGACCCACGTCCAGTACCGGATCCGTCGCGTTCGTATCCCGCTCACGCGCGCGAGCGTCGGGTTGTCGGCCATCGCGCGCATCTTCCGACCGAGATCGGTGTACTGTAAGAGCACGTGGAGTCCGGCGACGAGGACGACCGCCGAGGCGACGATTGCCACGTCGTGACGCGTCACGCGAATCCCGTACGGGATCAGCCACTCGATTGGCCGAAGCGCCCCGATCTCGAACCGCGTGAAGTCCGCCCCGAACCCGATCTGGACGACCGCTCGATAGACGAACGCGACGCCGATAGACGTGATCAACAGCCCGATCGAGTCGGTCGCGAGCGGCTCGTAGATCAGCCGCTCGGTCGCGACGGCGACGACCGCGCCGGCCGCGATCCCGACGAGGAGTGCCAAAAAGAAGCCGTACGGCAGCCCCAACACCGCCCCGCCGAGGCCGCCGACGGCCCCGAAGGTCACGAGCGCGGCGTACGCCCCGACGGTCATCGTGTCGCCGTGCGCGAAGTTCGCGAAGTCGGCGATGCTGTACACTAACGACAACCCGATGCTGCCGAGGACGATGATGCTGCTGAACACCAACCCGTTGGCGACGTAG
>ERZ1034547.45-NODE-45-length-35884-cov-43.672779_pt1 | contig 35884 bp, 37 predicted proteins | sample MGYA00520642_ERZ1034547 | MGnify/ENA primary metagenome ERZ1034547 (study PRJEB33760, sample SAMEA4777713) | hypersaline lake metagenome | biome: hypersaline environment; feature: brines | place: Spain | collected 2012-08 | depth 0 m ... | reverse complement strand
GTGCGTCGAGCACGACCGCACGGCAGCCGGGCACCAGGTACCGCCACACCCTCCCGGGGCGATCCTGTACATTGTGATGGCTGTATGACTGAGACGACCGCGCGACCGCCGGGCACTAGTTACCGCCACGCCCTCCCCAGCCGATTCGCTCGTCGCCCACGGGCGACTCGCTCATCCCTCGCACGCGCCCGCGAGCCCGCCTCCGGCGCGCTCACGGGGCGCGCGCCACCGCGCGGCTCGGCTGTCTGGCGGCGCGTCCGACTGGTCGCGTCGCGCTCCGACGCCCAACGTTTATACTCGAAACGCCCCCGATACCGGTATGCGACCGCTACGAACGTTCCTCGACCGACCGGCCGAACCGACCGACGCGCTCGGTGCCGACCGTCCCCGCGTCGACTCGCGATGACGGCGCGTCGGCTCCGGTTCACCGCCCCGCGGACGGTCGACGTCGAACGGATCCCCGATCCGACGCCGGGACCGGAGGAGGTCCGCGTCGAGACGACCCGCTCCGCGATCAGCTCCGGCACCGAGCGGTTGGTGTACCGCGGGGAAGCCCCGGACGACCTGCCGGCGGACCCGGCGCTCGAGTCGATGGACGGCGACCTCTCGTTTCCGCTCGCGTACGGCTACGCCGCGGTCGGCGAGGTCGATGCGGTCGGCGAGGACGTCGACCCAGAGTGGCTCGGCCGGCGGGTGTTCGCCTTCGAGCCGCACGCGAGCGCGTTCACGGCCGACCCGTCGGCACTCGAACCGGTTCCACCCGCCGTCTCGGACGCCCAGGCGACACTCCTCCCGACCGTCGAGACCGCGGTTACGTTCCTGCTCGATGGGCACCCCCGCGTCGGCGAGCGGGTCGGGGTCTTCGGCCAAGGGATGGTCGGACTCGCCACGACTGCCCTGCTCGCCGCCTCACCGCTCGGAGAGCTCGTCACGGTCGACGCCTGTGCCGCCCGCCGGACGCTCTCCAAGCGGCTCGGCGCCGACGCGTCGATCGAGTCCGGCGAGGAGGCGGTCGACCGGCTCCGCGCGGGCGACCCGGCCGGCCGCGACCTCACCTACGAGCTGAGCGGGGCCCCGGCCGCGCTCGACGACGCCATCGCCGCGACCGGCTACGACGGCCGGGTGGTCGTCGGGTCGTGGTACGGGACGAAGCCGGTCGAACTCGACCTCGGCGGGACGTTCCACCGCGACCGGATCGATGTCTCGAGCAGCCAAGTGTCGACGATCGACCCCGCGCTTCGTGGGCGCTGGTCACCGAGCCGTCGGCTCGACGTCGCCTGGGAGTGGCTCGAGCGACTCGACCTCGAGCCGCTGCTCACCCACCGGGTCGACCTCTCGGCGGCCGGCGAGGCGTACGAGCTGCTCGAGTCGTCGCCGAACGAGGCCGTCGGCGTCCTGTTCACCTACTGAGTGCCGTCTCGTAGCAGGCCCGGGCGGTCTCGTCTTCGCGCAGACAGACCGTCGCCTGCTCGATCCGGGCCGTCTCGACGCCCTCGAGCAGCCGGTCACAGAACACCCGCGCGAAGCGCTCGACGCTCGGATTGTGCCCCGCGAACTCCGGCTGGTCGTTGAGCGTGACGTCAGTGTACGTCGCCACGAGCTCGTCGACCCGGGCGGTGAGGTCGTCGATGTCGACCAGGTAGTCGTGATCTGACAGCGTCGAGCCGGCGAGCTCGACCGACACCTCGAACCGGTGTGAGTGGAGCTCGTTTTCCGGCCCGCAGTCGGGGACGGTCAGGTAGTGCTGTGCGACGAACCGGCGCGAGACGCGAACCGTGTACACGGCTCCGGCTTGGCCCGCGCGATCAAAAGCGTGTCCCTCGCCGGCGAGCCGTCCGTGCGGACGCGGCTCCGTCGAAAGGGGTTTTCACCTCGGCTACACACACCGATCGATGGCCTCGACAGAGCCCGCCGGCACCGCCGCACGCGTCGACGCCCGGTGGCGCCCCCTCGTCGGCCTCTGGGCGATTCCGACGGTCGCCGGCGCCGCGACGATCACGGCACAGAGCGGCGCTCGTGGCGTACTCATCGGGGTCGCCGCCGGTTGCGTCGTCGCCCTCGCGGCCATCCGCGCCGCCCTCGTCGACGCGGAGTCTCGCGTCGGTTCGGAGCCGCTGACGGCTGCGACGGCGCTGACGGTCGCCCGCGCCTCGGCCCTCGCGCTGCTGGGTGCGTCGCTCGTCGCCGGCCCGTCCGCTGGCCTCCACCCGTGGTTCGCCGGGGCGACGTTCGCGGTGGCCGCCGCCGGCGACGCGGTCGACGGCGCGGTCGCCCGAGCCCGTGATGCGGTCACCGCGCTCGGTGGCTCGCTCGACGCCGAAGTCGACGGAGCGACCGTCCTCGTCGGCGCGACCGTCGCGGTCGCCGCCGGGACTGCCATCACGCCGTTCCTCGCCGTCGGCCTCGCTCGGCCACTCTTCTCGTGGGCGCGTCGCCGCCGCCGGCGACGTGGACGTCCAACCCACGACCTCCGGCCGAGCCGACTTCGCCGGCCGGTCGGAGCCGTGACGATGGTCGCGACGTGGCTCGCGGTGTCACCGGTGGTCAGCACTGAGACGAGCCGTCTCCTCACGGCCGTCCTCACGGTCCTGGTCACCGCGTCGTTCGCGCGCGACTGGCTGGTCGTGAGTGGCCGGCTGTGATCCGGTCACGAGGTCCGCGGTCACGACTCACGGAGCGCCGCTACGACTCGCGACGGTACAACACGGCGAGTGCACCGATCAACACGACCTGTGCGAGTTTGTCGACTCCCGAGGTCGGCGTCACTGCTGGCGGGGCGGGGAGTCCAGGACTGTTGAGCGCGTACCACAACGCGATCTGGCCGGCAGTGAACGGGATCCCGAGGAGGTACACCGTCGGTCGAAACCGGTCGACCACGACGAGCCACACCCCGCCGACGAACCCGGCGGCCGCGACGAGAAACGACGCCCCCATCACCAGCGACACCGTCACCCCGGTCTCGAGCCCCGAGAGGAGAAACTGCCCACCCAACACGAGGTGGACGAGCGCGCTCACGAGGGCCGCGACGATACCGATCCAGTGTGTCCGACCGAGCGCCCCGGCTCGACCCGCCGTCGTAGGCGCCTGCTGTGACCCTGCCATGTGTCGTGTAGACGCTCGACACACATCGACCTTTGGCCGCCGACCCACGACGTGTCGACCGGACGCCCGCAGAAATACCGGGGGAATCGGCACCCCGCTCCGGTGTCGACCCGAGCGACGCGCCTACAGCGATAGACGCTCCACGTCGACTTATACTCGCGTCAGACGTGCGCGCGCCGCGCGCGACCGGCTCTCGCGCCGGCGCCCGTCGGTTCGCGTGCCGACGCTCGGCCGTTCGTGTCCCGACGCTCGATCGTTCGCGCGCCGGAACGCCGATATGTGTGGCCGTGAACTACCGCACGTGAGTTTCGCGGACCTCTTTACGCGGGCAGTAGCCGACTATCCGGCCGTCGACACCGAGGCGATCCGCCAAACCCTCGCCGAGGAACGGACCGACCCGTCCCGTCCGGACGCACCAGACACGGCCGACGCCACGCAGTACGACCAGTTCGACGGCGACCCGAGCCCCGCGCGGGTCGTCGCCGACGCCGACGTGCTGGCGGCGGACCTCTTCGTCGACGGCCACGCGCGGGCCGCGCTCGACCTGCTCCGGAGCCACTCGTGGACGACGCTCGTCGCCAGCGACCCGCTGGTAGACGACCTCGAAGCGGTCGTCGCGGCCCTCGCCGACCCAGGGCTCGCACGCGACTGGCGAGCGCAGGTCGACCGCTGGCGGACGCCCGTCTCACACCCCCCCGGGGACCACCCCGCGCTGTCGTCGGCGTACCGCGGCGGCGCGATGCAGGTTATCTCGCTCGACGCTGCCCTCACCGGCCCGCACGCAGCCGCCGGCCTCCGTGACCGTCTGCCGGTGAGCGTTCGTGAGCCACGCGCGTTCGAGACGGTGTTCTCGCCCGCACGGCTCTACCCCGAGGTCGCCGACGGCTCGTACTCGGGTCCAGACCGGGATCCCCGTTCGTGGTGAGCTGTGCGAGCCGGACCACAGGTCTCGGCCTGCCAGCCCACCGCCTCATCGATCCGCGTACCACTCGGCGAACGTTTCGAGTGCGCGGCCGCGGTGTGAGACGGCGTTTTTCGCGGCCGTCGACATCTCTGCGAGCGTCTCACCGTCGTGTTCGAAGATCGGGTCGTAGCCGAACCCCCCGTCGCCGCGCGGGGCGACGATCCGGCCCGGAACGGCACCCTGGAACAGTTTGACCGGCAGACCGTCCGTCGACGGTGCGGGCTCGGTTGACCCCGCCGCCGACGTCCCGTCCGTGTCCCGCGTCGGCCCGGCAGCCGCGGCCGCGCTTCGGTCGCCGCGGTCTATCGGGTCCGGCGTGGCGGCGAAGTCGTCCCCGTCACAGTACGCGAGCGTACACCGAAACGCGGCGCGTCGGTTCTCGAGATCGCGGGCGACCTCCCACACCCGGTCGATCCCGAGCGTGTTCTCGATGTACGACGAGTAGGGACCGGGGAAGCCGTCGAGCGCCTCGATAAAGAGTCCCGCGTCGTCGACGAGGACGGGACCGCCCGCCTCGCGGTACGCCTCTCGGGCCCCACGTGCCGCGATCGGCGCGAGCGAGTCGGCCTGTATCTCCGTGTAGTCGAAATCGAGCTGGCGCACCGTCCCGTCCGCGAGGTACGTCTCCGCCTCACGGACCTTCCCGGCGTTCGTCGTCACGTACCTGAGCATGTCGTCGCTGGGGCCGCCGTCGACGAATAGCCGTCGGTCGCCGTCGACGATAGCATGGATCGTCGGGTACGGCACACGCCGCGCAACTCCGTCACTCGACGATCGTCCGGAGCGTCTCCTCAGTCAACAGCGTGGTAACTCCGAGTGCCTCGGTCGTCATCCACCCGAGAAACGCGACGTACATCGCGAGGAAGACGTAGCCCTCTTCGGTGGTGAGTTCGAAGTCCGTCGCAGCTAAGACCACGACGACGAGCGTGGTGTAGAACAAAAACAACAGCAACGGCACGGACGTGAGAAAGCCGATGGAGACGCCGCCGGCGAGGATGACGCCGATAGGGAGTGCCGCGACGAGATTGAACGTGTTCGTTCCGAAGACGTTCGCGACCGCCGCCCGCTGGTCGCCGGCCTCGCCCATCTTCACGCCGACGAGCAGGTCGGGAAACGAGCTCATCGCTGACAGCACGGTCACGGATATCAGGAACGGGGGCGCGCTGAGCGCGTCTGCGATCTGCACCGTCATCCCGACCATCGACTCGACGCCGGCGAGCACGATGAGTAACCCGGCCGCGAACAGTCCCACCTGTTTTGGAACGTTCGTCGACGCCGTCCGCTTCCGGTCTGACGTGCCGCTTTTGCCGCCGACCAGTAAGACGACGTACACGCCGTACAACACGAGCAGGCCGACACCCATCTGTGGGGTGATCTGCGCGCGTTGTTGTCCGTCAGTTCCGAGGACACCGAGCGCGATCACGCCGAACAGGCCGAGAACGGCGACCGTGTAGAAGATGGCGTCGCGGTAGACGATCCCCTGTGTCGTCGTCGTGTCGCCGCTCGTGATCGTGACGGCACTCGGAATGACGAGAATATTGAACACCGCCGTCCCGATGAGTGCGCCGGCACCGACGCCAAAATCGCCGAGCACAAGCACCGAGATGATGATAATCGCAAGCTCAGGGAACGACGTCGCGGCCGCGACGATGAGTCCACCCTGGATGGCTTGAGAGACGCCGAAGTGGTCGCTGATCTTTGAGGTCGTCGACTCAACGATGTTTGCGCCTCCCCAGGTCAACAGGAACCCAATCGTACCCAACACGATCCACACGGCGAGCGACTGGTCGCCGATGAGTTCCTGAACGAGGGTCACGTCACGCTTCTATCTCCGGGGTCGATTAGGACTTTCGGAGGGCAAAACACCCCGGCCCTCGTACGGGAGACGCTCGTGTTTCAGTGAAACTGGTCTGTCAACCGAGAAAACGAGCGCACGTGGCGAACAATGCAAGCTACTGAAAATCGCCTCTGAAAACACTCAGACCGTGGGTTGGGCCACATCATGTAACAGAAAAACGACTAAGTGTAAAGAGTACTTTCCATCTATACGTAGATGAAGTTCAAGCGCACCGTTCCGATCGGCGTCGCGATAGTTGGCGTCATAGCAGCGAGCGTTGTGTTGGCAGCCGTAGACGCGTTACTGATCGAAGTTGGAGCAGTTGTCGGAGGCTTCGTTCTCTTTGGCGCTGGATACGTGTGGTACCGACGACAGTGGGACCGAGCGGACGAAGTGAGGATCGACGAGCGGCTCGAGTGGGTCGCTTACCGATCAGGAGAGCTCAGTTTCAGGGTTTCTCTCGCTCTCGCGATGGTCCTTTTCGTCGCTCTTGAGACGGGTCGCATCCCAATAACGGCCGAGGAAGGGTTCGCTGTTCTGATTTTGGGGATGGTCGCTGCTCGCTTCGGACTGTACGGCTGGTACGACGGACGATCGGTGTGAATCTGTGGACAACTCTCTGAACGTTTGGCGGGGAAAAGCGGACGTGACCCAGCAGGAACTCGCTGACGCCGTCGGAGTGAGTCGCCAAACGATCAATGCTATCGAACGAGATCGGTACGATCCGAGCTTGGAGTTGGCGTTCGCACTGGCAGACTTTTTCGAGTGTACTATTGAGGATCTTTTCCACCCCGACATCGAGTGAGTGGCAGGCGTGGATTCGTCGTACGGGTGACTGCTCGTGACGTACCGTCGTACAGCCGAAGAAAGTCGATTCGGCGGTCGACCATCGCTGCAATACCAGCAACGAGTGGCTTCCCAGTCACGCCCGCACGGCGAGACGCGACCGGTTCTTCACCGCCTGCGAATGGAACTACTCTGACGATCGTTCCGTCCGAGTCAGCCCCCGTCCGGTCCGGCCGCCCGCTCGGTTGCGGCCTCGACGACCCGTGTCGCGAGCGCCTCGAAGTCGGCGGCCTCGGGAACGACGTCGGCCGTGAGGCCACAGTCGGCCGCCGTCGCTGCCGTCGGCGGGCCGATCGCGCCGACGACGGCGTCGGTCGCCCCTGCCACCGCCTCCTCGCGCACGCCTCGGTCCGTGGCGGCCGCGAGAAAGTGCTCGACGGTGAGCGAGGAGGTGAACGCCAGCCCGTCGAGGTCGCCGGCGGCGGCCAACTCGGCCGACTCGCCGGCGGCTGCCGGGCGCTGGAGCCGATACAGGACCGTCTCCGTCACCCGAGCGCCCGCGTCGGCGAGCCCCTCGAGGAGGACCGCACTTCCGTGATCCGAGCGAGCCACGCTCACGTGTTCGCCCTCGACGCGTCCCCGAAGCGCCGACACGAGACCCGCAGAGGTGTACTCCTCGGGCACGACGTCGACCGACCACCCGGCCTCACGCGCCACTTCGGCGGTCGCCGGGCCGATAGCGACGAGGGTCCGCCCGCCCGGGTTCCATCCGGCTTCCGCGGCGAGTTCGACGCCCGTCTTGCTCGTGAAGACGACGATGGGAGCGTCCGCGGGTGTCGCGCCCGTCGGGTCGACGGCGAGCATCGGGTCCGGAACGGGCGTCGCTCCGAGCGACTCGAGGAAGTCGACGGCTCGGTCGATGCGTTCGTCTGCGGGTCGGAACACGGCGACCACCGGGGACGCGTCGTCGCTCACGACGGCTCACCGCCGCCGTCGGTCGGTTCGCTGCTCGACGTTCCTGCGTCGTCTCCCGTCGAGTCCGTGTCGTATCGGTTCTGGAGGAAGTCGACGACGCGGTCGCGGGTCGCGGCGACCGCGCCGATCACGGTGATCGCCGGCGGCTCGATCCCGGCCGTATCGCGCACGTCGACGATCGTCTCGAGCGTCCCCGTCGCGACGGCCATCCCGGGCCAGGTCGCGCGCTCGACGAGGGCGACCGGGGTGTCGGCAGCGAGCCCGGCGTTCCGTAGTTCGGCCACGTACGCCGGGAGCTTGCCGACGCCCATCAACACGACGATCGTCCCGCCGGTGGCCGCGAGCGCCTCCCAGTCGACGGCCGACTCGTCTTTCGTCGGGTCCTCGTGGCCGGTGACGAACGAGACCGACGAGGTGTACTCGCGGTGGGTGACGGGGATGCCGGCGACCGCGGGGCCGGCGATCGCGGAGGTGACCCCCGGAACGATCTCGAACGGGATCCCGGCGTCGGCGAGGTGCTCGGCCTCCTCGCCGCCGCGGCCGAAGACGAACGGGTCGCCGCCTTTCAGCCGCACGACGCGTTGTTTCTCGCGCGCCAGCTCGACGAGCCGCCGGTTCGTGTACTCCTGTGGCGTCCACTCGCCGCCGGCGCGCTTGCCGACGTCCTCGCGTTTCGCCTCGGGGATGCGCTCGAGGATCGCCGGCCCCGGCAGCTTGTCGTGGAGGACGACGTCGGCCGTCTCGATCAGCCGCGCCGCCTTCACGGTGAGTAGGTCGGGATCGCCCGGGCCCGACCCGACGAGGTACACGACTCCCTCCTCGGCCGTCTCGGTGGCCGACGCCGGCTCAGACATCGGCACTCTCCTCGGGTCGGCTCCCACCGTCGTCGTGCTGCTCGCCGTCTGCCGTCTCTCCTTTCGCGGGCTCCGCGTCGGCCGCGGCGCGTGCAGCCGCGATCAGGTCGCTCGCGCCGCGGTCGGCGAGGTCGGCCGCGAAGGCCGCGGCTGCGCTCGCGTGCGACTGGATCGGTAGCTCACGCGTTTCCGCCACCTCCTCGGTGCCGTCGGTCGAGAGCACCCGCACGCGGGTGTGGACGCGTTCGCCTTGCACCCGCGCCGAGACGCCGATCGGCGCGATACACCCGCCGTTGAGTTCGGCGAGGATCGTCCGCTCGACCGTCGTCGAGACGCGCGTCCGTGGGTGGTCGACCGCCGACCGAACCGCCTCGATCACGTCTGGGTCCGTCGCGGTCACCGCGATCGTCCCCTGCCCGGCCGCCGGAACGAACTCGTCTCGCGGGAGTCGAGTCGTTCGGTCCGCGTCGTAGAGGTCGGCCCGGCGAAGGCCGGCTTCTGCCAGCACGAGCGCGTCGTACGCGGTCTCGACGCGCCGCTCCATCGCCGCGCGCTCCAGCTCGGAGCGCGCGTCGAACCACTCGTCGACGGTCTGCTCGAAGGACTCCTCGTCTGAGGAGTCGTCGGTGCCGTCCCCGTCGGTTTCGGGGGCTTCCTCGAGCGCGCCGGCGGCGATCAGTCGTCGCTCGTGTTCGGCCTGCAGCCCGGGCGCAAGTAGCTTCTCGAGACGGGTGTCGACGTTTCCGCGGATCGGCTCGACCGTGAGGTCGGGCCGAGCGGCTTCGATCTGTGCGGTGCGCCTGAGCGACCCCGTCCCGACCACCGCGCCCGCTGGGAGGTCGGCGAGTGCGGCCCCGTCTGGGTGGACGAGGACGTCGCCAGCGGCCGCTCGTTCGGGGACGCCGGCGACGACGAGCTCGTCGAGCCCCTCCGTCGGGACGTCTTTCATCGAGTGGACAGCGAGGTCGGCGTCGCCGGCGCGCACCTCCTCGTCGAGGGCGTGGACGAACGCCCCGATCCGCCCGAGCTGATGGATCAGCTCGTCTGGGATCTGGTCGCCGCGGGTTTCGACCCGACGGATCTCGACGTCGCGACGGCGGGTCGAGAGCGCGTCGCGGACGGTCGCGGCCTGCCGGAGCGCGAGCGCAGAGCCCCGGGTCGCGAGCGTGAGCGTTTCGGTCATACCTGCACGGAGACGCTCGGCGTTCAAAAACGCACCAGTTCACGCGTCGTCGCGCTCACCGTCCGGACCGAAGGTGTGTTAGTGGTAGAGCCCGTTATGTCGACAATGGAAGCACCCGAACAGTATCCGTTCGACGTGGCAGCCCTCCGCGCGGATTTTCCGATCCTCGAGCGGTCGGTCGGGGGTGACCCGACGACTCCGGGCGAGGGGCCCGACGACGACGTCGACCTCGTCTACCTCGACAACGCGGCGACCTCGCATACGCCCGATCCGGTCGTCGAGACGATCGCGGACTACTACCGCACCTACAACAGCAACGTTCACCGCGGCATCCACCAGCTGAGCCAGGAGGCGTCGGTGGCCTACGAGGATGCCCACGACACCGTCGCCGACTTCATCGGCGCCGCGGGCCGCGAAGAGGTGATATTCACGAAGAACACGACCGAGGCGATGAACCTCGTCGCGTACGCGTGGGGACTCGAGACGCTCGGACCCGAGGACAACGTGGTGCTCACCGAGATGGAACACCACGCCTCGCTCGTCACCTGGCAGCAGATAGGCGCGCGCACCGGCGCGGACGTCCGCTACATCGAGGTCGAAGCCGACGGCACCCTCGACATGGACGACGCGGCGGCGAAGATCGACGACGACACCGCCATGGTGTCCGTCGTCCACATCTCGAACACGCTCGGGACGGTGAACCCGATCCGCGAGCTCGCGTCGATGACCCACGCACACGACGGACTCATCTTCGCTGACGGCGCGCAGTCGGTGCCGAATCGCCCGGTCGACGTCGTCGACCTCGACGTCGACTTCTTCGCGTTCTCGGGGCACAAGATGTGTGGCCCCACCGGTATCGGCGTGCTCTACGGTCGACAGGCGCTGCTCGAGTCGATGCAGCCGTACCTCTACGGCGGCGAGATGATCCGAAAGGTGACCTTCGAGGAGTCGACGTGGGAGGACCTGCCGTGGAAGTTCGAGGCTGGGACGCCCTCGATCGCCCAAGGGATCGGCCTCGCAGCTGCGATCGACTACCTCGAGTCGATCGGTCTCGAGCGAATCGAAGCGCACGAGGAGCTGCTCGCCGAGTACGCACACGAACAACTGAGCGACCTCGACGGCGTCGAGATCTACGGTCCCGGCGGCGACGAGCGCGGCGGGCTCGTCGCGTTCAACGTCGACGGGGTCCACGCGCACGACCTCTCGAGTATCCTCAACGACTACGGCGTCGCCGTCCGCGCGGGCGACCACTGTACCCAGCCGCTGCACGACAAACTCGGTGTGGCCGCCTCCGTGCGCGCCTCGTTTTACGTCTACAACACCGTCGAGGAGGTCGACGCGCTCGTCGAGGCGGTCACCGCGGCTCGCGACCTCTTCGCGTGAGTCGCTGACGCGGCCGACTCTCACTCGACGGAACGCTTTTGCCGGCGACAGGCCTAGCTCGGACAGCAATGGGACTTGGCTCGGACATGTACCGGCAGCAGATCCTCGACCACTACAAGAACCCCCGAAACTACGGAGAACTCGAGGATCCGGACTTCACCCACGTCGGCGAGAACCCCTCCTGTGGCGACACGATCCAGATGGAGATCGACCTCGCAGACGACGGCGAGACGATAGCGGCGGTCCGGTTCACCGGCGACGGCTGTGCGATCTCGATGGCGGCCGCGAGTATGCTCTCTGAGGAGCTGCACGGGATGACGACCGACGAGTTGGACGGGCTCGACACCGACGACGTCACCGATCTGCTCGGAGTCGACGTCTCCCCGATGCGGATCAAGTGTGCCGTGCTCGGCCGACAGGTGGCCCAAGACGGCGCGAAGATCCACGCGGGCGAACTCGACCCCGACGCCGAACGAACCATCACCGAGGAGTGAGCGCCGGTCGGCCGACCCCGCCGAGCTTTTGCTCGTGAGCCCCGTCCGGTCGCTCATGAGCGACGAGTTCGACAAGGAGGCCGAACGCGAGAAGCTCCGAGAGAAGTTCGCCGAGGACGAACGAAAACGCGAACACACCCAGCGGCTCTCCGAGCTACTCCTGCAGGGCGCCACGATGACCAATCGCCACTGTGAGACGTGCGGTGACCCGATCTTCCGTCACGAGGGCCACGAGTTCTGTCCGACGTGTCACGCGACCGAGGACGGCTACGAGGTCCCCGTCGAGACGCCGGCAGCCGCGGACGACGACGCGACGGGCACCGCCGAGAGCGACGCAGGCGAGAGTACCACCGACGCGACGGGGACCGCCGAAAGCGACGCAACCGGGAGCGCGACGACGACGAGAGACGCGGACGTCACTACCCCGGCCGACGCCGAGTCTCCAGTCTCCGGTGCCGTCTCCGAGGCCACGGAAGACGGCGCCGCCACAGGCGAGCCGACGGCTCCCACATCACACGTCGCGGAAGCAGAACCGGAGTCCACCCCACCCGAATCCGACGCGGCCGTCACACCACCGGCCAGCGGTGCCGGGGCTCGACGGGCGAGCGCGGACGTCGGCGACGTGACGGCCGCCCGCGACGCCATCATCGAGACGCTGACGCGGTTCGCCCAGGCTGCGGCCGAAACCGACGACCCTCGGCGGGCCCGCGAGCGGCTCGCTGCGGCGAGAGAAGCAGCAGAGACGCTCGCGGCGCTCGACCGCTGAGACGAGTTCGCACGGATACGTCAGGCTCCGACGATCACGCTCGACCACTCTCGACCGCGCGTTCCATCTCCGCAGCGAGCGTCTCGGCGCGGTCGGCGTCGCTCGACTCCGCGTAGATCCGGATCTTCGGCTCGGTCCCGGAGGGTCGCACGAGGACCCAAGCGTCGCCGTAGTCGAGCCGGTATCCATCCGTGGTGTTCGGCGTCGCGTCCGCGGCCTCGACGAAGGCCCGGGCGGCCGCGAGCATCTCGTCGCGCTCGGCGGCGTCGTCGTACGACACGTTGACCCGGACGAAGTGGTAGTCGGTGTACGGAGCGAGCACCTCGCTGACGCTGGCGCCACCGGCCCCGGCGAGCAGCTCGAGGAAGCGCGCCCCGATGTAGGCGCCGTCTCGTGAGAGCCGGTACGGAGGAAAGAACACCCCGCCGTTTCCCTCGCCGGCGATGGGAACGTGCACGTCTTGATCGTCGAGTTCACGCGTGCGCGTGATGATGTTCGTCGCACCGATCGGTGTCAACTCGAGGTCGGCGTCGTTGGCCGCACAGACGTCGACCACCCGCTGTGAGACGTTGACCGCGCTGACGACGGCGTCGCCGGGCGTGAGCGTGTCGTCGGCGAGCGCCGCGAACGAGGTGTCCCCGTCGACGACCGTGCCGGTCTCGTCGACGAAGACGGCTCGGTCGGCGTCCCCGTCGTGGGCGATCCCGACGTCGGCGTCGGTGGTCGCCACCAGCCGCGAGAGCGCGGTGAGGTTGGCTGGAACTGGCTCCGACTCCCGCCCCGGAAAGTGCCCGTCTGGGGTCGCGTTCACCGTTCGTACTGCACACCCGAGTTCGCGGTAGACCCGCGGCGAGGTCGCCGAGGCCGCGCCGTGACCGGGGTCCACGACCACGGAGAGGGCCGCGTCGGCGATCGCATCACCGTCGACCGCGTCGACGAGCTGGTCGACGTAGCCGTCTTTCACCCCGTCGACGCGCCGCTCGCTCCCGGCGGCCTCCCACTCCGCCGTGGCGTAGTCGTCGTCGAGCACCCGCCGTTCGACGCGCTCTAAGACGTCGACGGAGAGCTCGACGCCGTCGGCCCCCACGAGTTTCACGCCGTTGAACTGCGGCGGGTTGTGTGAGGCCGTCACGAGAACACAGGGGCGCGCCGTTGCCTCACAGTACTGCCCGACAGCAGGGGTCGGGACCACGCCGAGCCGGTCGACATCACAGCCGACGGCCGCGAGGCCGCTCGCGGCCGCGTTCGCGAACAGCTCCCCCGTGGTGCGGGTGTCGCGGGCAACGGCCACGCGGTCGGCTCCCCACACCGACCCGGCCGCCTTCGCGATGTCGAGGACGAGCTCCGGTGTCAGGTACCGGAGCGCGACCCCGCGAATGCCGCTGGATCCGAACAGCTCCATACGCGAGCATGTGCTGCCGGACGGGAAATCGGTTCCGAACGACTCGCCTCGGTGTCGGCTCCGGTCGACGGTCGCCGTACACTCGTCGGGTTCAAGCCGGTCCACGTCGTACGGTGCGTGTGACTCGACACCGACGCGAGCTCCTGTCTACGGTCGGCGTGACCCTCTCGACGGCCGTGCTCGGCGGCGTTGCAGGCTGTCTCGACACCGCCGCCGGAGACGGTCCACAGGGCCCGACGGGCACGCCGGCGACGCTGTCGTGTGCCGACGACGACTTCGTCCGGCTCTCGCCGCCGGTCGGCGACTCGATCGTGACGCGCACGGTGGAGACGTCGTCGACGAGCCTCGAACTCGCCACGGAGGGGACCGCAGAGACGTACGGCCAGTCGCTCCGGCTCGTGCTCCGAAACGCCGGCGACCAGCCGGCGACCACCCGTGGCGAACACGCGTACGCAATACAGCGCGAGACCGCGGCCGGGTGGCGCGACGTGCGCGGCACGACGGCCGAGACGGCCCCTGACCTCGCCGGTGACCCCCAGACGCTCGCGGGGGGCGACACGTACAGCTGGTCGTTCGAGCTCACCGAAGCGGGCATCGCGGCCGCCAGCCCCGGCGAGGCCGTCGACGTCTGTCCGCCGCTGGGGCCCGGGTCACACCGGTTCGTCTACTGGGGACTCCCGGCGTCACCGTCCGTTGCCGTCGAGTTCGATCTTATCGGGTGAGCGAACGGTACTCACTCCGGCTCAAAGTGGCGTCCACGGCGATGGCTCCCCGAGTCGGTCGCGGACGCGAAACTCGCGTTCGTCGTCGACGCGCGTCTCGACGACGGTCTCGAACGGCTCGTACAGCGTGTGGACGACCCGTTCGTCGTGCGCCGTCGAGCCGACGACGCCGACGAACGGCCATCCCTGCCCGGAGGCCTGTGAGGCCAGCACGCGGGTGAACTGGTAGATCCGGTCCGGGTCCCAGTACTGGAGGAGTTCGGAGAGCGAGTAGACGCCGACCGCACGGCCGGTGCCCGCGGAGGACTCGACGACGTCGGTGAACTTGACACCGATGGCGGTGAGATCGCCCGGGTTCTTCACGTACTTCGTCGTCGCGGTGTCGTCGCCGTCAGTACCCTGTTGGCTGCTCTGACAGTCGACGACGACGAGGTCGTCCGGCGACCGCCCGGTCAGTCGCTCGTAGTCGTCTCGAACCGTCTCTGCGGTGCGTCCGGTCGAGACGAGGATCGGCGCGTCGGCCCACCGGGCCAGCAGTCGAACGCACAGGTCGTACTTCCCGCTCATCGGTGGCCCGCTGACGAGCACGCTGTCGGCCGCGGCGACAGCGTCGGGAACCGTATCCATGGGTTACACTTCAGGCGTCCCGGGTAAAACCGTTCCGAGACCGCTCATCTCTCGGACGTGGGCGTCGACGCGTGCCGCCCCGGGGCATGGTCGAACCGTCGCGGCACGCCCGACGATCGGCACCACGGGCAGCGCCGCCGACACCGCGGTGGCGGCCTCGACGGTGAGGGCCACGCTCACGTCGGCGTCGCCACGTCGGTCGTCTCGGCGGTGACGCTCGGTGTGACCCAGACGACGAATCGGTCGTCGGCAGTGACGATCCCGTGGACGCCAGGATCGTCGGCCGCGGTCCCGTCGTCGACGGCTGCTGGCTCGACGTCTCTGACCTGGAACACCTCGTCGACGATCCAGCCCACGGTGCCGCCCGCTCGTACCTGCTCGTCGTCGAAGACGACGATGCGCTCCCGTGTCCCCGTCGCGTCGATCGAAAACAGCGTCTTCGGGTCGACGATGGTCGTCGTTCGGCCTCGAAGGTCCATCACCCCCTCCACGTGTGGCGGCGCGTTCGGGACGCGAGTCAGGTCGCCGGCGTCGACGATCTCGTCGATGACGCCGATGTCTAAACAGTAGGTCTCGTCGCCGAGCGCGAACTCGAGCACCTTCGTCGGCTCCTCGTCGACGTCGTCTGTAGCGTCCATACCTCCGTTCGCGTCGACCCACCACATAACGGTGCCTCCCGAATTATCACGCCTGATTCTCATGGGCGTGGGTTTATGCCCGGCCCCGGCGCGACACCGTCTATGAGCAGATCGACGGACCGGCGCTCCACGTCCGCTGACGCACCGCGCGTCGTCGTCGTCGACGACTCACCGTTCATGCGTCAGCTGATCGGCGACATCCTCACCGACGCCGGGGTCGCCGTCGTCGGCGAGGCCGGCGACGGAGCCGCGGCGCTCTCCGTGATCGAGACGACCCGACCCGACGTGGTTACGATGGACGTCGAGATGCCCGGAGTAGGTGGTATCGAAGCGGTCGAACGCGTGATGGCGACGGTCCCGACGCCGATCCTGATGTTGTCTGCACACACCGCAGACGGGACGGACGCGACGTTCGAGGCGCTCGAACGCGGTGCCGTCGACGTCTTCACGAAGCCCGGCGGTGAGGTCTCTGCGGGCGTCTCACGGGACGCCGACCGGCTGGCGGCCGCGGTTCGGTCCGTCGCGACGGCCGACCTCGACGCGATGTCGACGGCGTCTCGGCCGCCGGCTGCAGACGCCACCGACGACTCGACACCTCGGCCGCCCTCGACGAAGCCCGGCTCGTCTCCCGAGGACCTCGACGCGCCCCTGACCGTCGTCGTCGGCGCGTCGACCGGCGGCCCGAAGGCCGTCGAGCGGGTGCTCGCCGCGCTCCCCGCGGCCGACTGCCGGGTGCTCGTCGTCCAGCACATGCCGGCCGGCTTCACCGCCCGGTTCGCGACGCGGCTCGACGAGGCCTGTGCCTACGAGGTGCACGAGGCAGGCGACGGCGACCGCATCGGGGCTGGTGAGGCGCTCGTCGCGCCCGGGAGCGCACACCTCGTCGTCGACAGCTACCGGGCCGGACGCCTCCGCGTGCGACTTCGTGAGCCGGCCGACACGGGGGTCACGCCGGCGGTCGACGTCACGATGCGGACGGCCGCCGCCGCGGTCGACGACCCGCTCGTCGGGGTCGTTCTCACCGGGATGGGTGACGACGGCGCCGCCGGAATTCGGGCGATGGCGGCCGCCGGGGCCCACACGATCGCACAGAGTCGGGACAGCTGCGTCGTGTACGGGATGCCAAAGCGCGCGGTCGAAACCGGTGCCGTCGACGACGTCCGCGACCTCGACGACGTCGCCGACGCCATCTTCGGAGGTGTCGCCTGATGGACCCCCACCGCGACGCCTTCCTCGCCGAGGCCGACGACGGCATCACGGCGCTCAACAACGCGCTCTTGGCACTCGAGTCGGACCCGACGGATGCGGCCGCGATGGACGACGTCTTCCGCGTCGCACACACGCTCAAGGGGAACGCAGCCGCCATGGGCTACGACGACGTTTCGTCGCTCGGCCACGCCCTCGAGGACCTCCTCGACGCCGTGCGTGCCGGCGAGCGGGCGGTGACACCCGAGCTCATGGACCTACTGTTCGAGGGCGTCGACGCGGTCGAGGCGTTGCTCGGAGAGATCCGTGACGAGGGCGCGGTGACGACCGATCCGACGCCGATCGCCGCACGGCTGCGACGCGCACGGTCGACAGACGACGAGGCGACCGCCGACGTTTCCGGCGACGAGGCGACCGCGGATCCGCCCGACGACGAGGAGACCACGGACGCTCCCGGCGACGAGGCGACCGTCGACGTCTCCGGCGATACGCTCGCATCCACCGATCTCGTCGACGGCGACGCGGACGGCCTCGTTTCGGCCGGACTCGACGAGCCGGCCTGCCTCACGGTGAGGACCGCGACGTCCTCGATGCCGGGCGTCGACGCGTCGCTCGTGCTTCGCGCGCTCGCCGACGCCTCTGACGCGTACGCGACGGATCCGGCGCCCTCGGCCCTCGAAGACGGCGAGTACGACGACGGCTTCGACGTCTTCGTCGCCGATGCCGACGCGAGCCGGATCGCCGCCGAACTCGAGACGCTTCCACAGGTCGCGGCAGTCGACGACGCTGGCGTCCCTGAGGATCCAAGCGTCTCCGGAGAGCCGACCACGCCGAGCGACGGCCCGTCCGTCGACGCCGCCGGAGGGAGCGAAAGCGAGGACGACGCGCCCGCCGAGACCCCGGCAGCCCCGGACCCCGACGAGATCACGTCCATCCGAGTTGGCGTCGACCAGGTCGACGAGCTGTACGGACTGGTCGAACAGCTCGTGACGAGCCGGATCAAGCTCCATCGAGAACTCGAGGCCGTCGACGCCGACGCGGAGGCGCTCGCGGAGCTCGACAAGCTCGCCGCAAGTCTCCAGGACACGGCGATGAACATGCGGCTCATCCCCTTCTCGCAGGTCGCGGACACGTTCCCACGACTCGTCCGTGACGTCGCTCGCGACCTCGACAAGCGCGTCTCGTTCGAGCTCCAGGGGGCCGATGTCGAACTCGACCGGACGATCCTCACCGAGATGCGCGACCCGCTCGTCCACGTGCTTCGAAACGCGGTCGACCACGGCATCGAGCCGCCGGACGCGCGTGCAGCAGCCGGTAAAGACCGGACCGGATCGATCCGACTCACCGCCGACCGTGAGCGCGACCACGTCGTCATCGAGGTCGCAGACGACGGCGGCGGACTCGACGCCGACCATCTTCGAACGACCGCCGTCGACGAGGGGATCGTCTCGGCGGAGACGGCCGCGTCGATGCCCGACGAGGAGGCGTACGACTTGGTGTTCCACCCGGGGCTCTCGACGGCCGACGCCGTCACCGACGTCTCCGGACGGGGCGTCGGCATGGACGTCGTCCGCACCACCGTCCGAGACCTCGACGGCTCCGTCTCGGTCGAGAGCCAGCCTGGCGCCGGCACCACGATTCGCTTTCGGCTCCCCGTGACCGTCGCCATCGTGACCGTGATGTTCGTCGACGTCGCCGGCACCGAGTACGGCATCCCGATCAAGTCGATAGCGGAGGTGTCGGCCGCCGACGGCGTCGAGACCGTCCACGGCGACGAGGTCGTCAGACACGACGACGACCTCTACCCGGTCGTCCGCCTCGCCGAGCGGCTCGAGACGGCCGACGGCCGAGTTGAGAGCGCGGGTCGGCCACTGCACACGGCGACGGCTCCGGCCGCACCCGACGGCGGCGTCGACGACGAACGCGAGCACGACTCGTCGGGCGAGGTCGACGCCGTGCACACCGACGGGATGCTCGTTCGGATTCGCTCGGACACGCGCCGGGTCGCACTTCACTGTGACGCCGTCTTAGATCAAGAAGAGGTGGTCGTGAAGCCGCTCGACGGGCCGCTCTCTGGAACCGCGGGACTCGGCGGGACCGCCGTGCTCGGGGACGGAAACGTCGTGGGTATCCTCGACGTGGTGAGCCTATGACTGCCCGCTCTGCCTTCGAGGGCGTGTTAGAAGAGATCGACGACTCGGTGCCGTTCGAGCCGGGGTACTACAACGAGTCGTACCTCGACCGCCGTATCACCGCCCGAATGCGGCGACGCGGCACCGACTCACACCGAGAGTACGAGCGGCTGCTCCGCGAGGAGGCCACCGAACGGGAGGCCCTGTTAGACGCACTCACGATCAACGTCACGGCGTTCTTCCGTGATCCCGAACTCTGGACCGCGCTACGCAGAGTGCTCCGTGAACTCACCGCCGAGCAGCGCCGAGTCCGCGTCTGGTCGGCACCGTGTGCAGACGGTCGGGAGGCGTACTCGCTCGCCATGCTCGCGTGTGACGACCCACAGATCGACGAACAGGCCGTGACCGTCCTCGGCTCGGACATCAGCGAGGACGCCCTCGCAGTCGCCCGAGAGGGCGTCTATCACACGACCCGGACGACCGACGTCGCCGCCGAACTCGCGCCGCTCTCGAACCCGTCCCGACTCGTCGAGCAGGACGGCGACGCCTTCCGGGTGCGACGCGCTCCGCGCCGACTCGTCGAGTTCGACACGCACGACCTGATCCGTGAGGGGGCACGCGGGCCCTTCGACCTCGTGCTGTGTCGGAACCTGCTCATCTACATCGCGACCGAGCACAAGCCGGCGCTCTTCGACACGCTCGGCGCATCGATAGCCCCGGACGGGGTGCTCGCGATCGGGATGACAGAGAGCGTCCCGCCGGAGCTGGCCGACGAGTACGACCCGATCGACAAACGTCGACGCGTGTTTCGGAGACGCTAATGTCACTGTACCAGTACGCCCGCGAGGGCGACGTCGAGCGGCTTAGAGACGCGCTCGCGAGTGAGCGTGCGGTCGTTCGGCGCCGTGCGGCCGAACACCTCGGGGAACTCGTCGAGGCGACCGATCAGGCGTCCATCGACGCGCTGCTTCGCGTGGCGACCGACGACGCAGACGAGGCGACGCGTGCGGTCGCCGTCGACGCGCTCGCGGCGGTCGGTGAGGCGGCGGTCGAACAGCTCCTCGCGGCGTTCACTGGACACGACGACGCGGGTGCCGAGTGGGTCACCGCGCGTCGGCTCGCCGCAGCGCTCGACGCCGACAGACCGGAGCTCCGGATCGCGGCGGTGCACGCGCTCGCCGGACTCGACGACCCGAGTGTCGTGTCCGCCGTCACGGGTGCGCTTTCCGATCCAGACGCGCGAGTACGACGACGCGCCTGTAGAGCGTGTGGGACCATCGCCGACCCCCGCGCCGTGCCCGCGTTGGTCGACCGGCTCACGGACGTTCCTCCGGTCCGAGGCGCGGCTGCCAACGCGCTCGGGAGCATCGGGACCGACGCCGCGCTCGACCCCCTCGTCGACCTCCTCGACGACGCCGACGAGTCGATCCGTCGGACGGCGGCCGGTGCGCTCGGTGGTGCGAGCACCGCTCGTCCGGTCGAGCCGCTCGCGGCCGCACTCGGTGACCCGAGCCCGGTCGTGCGTGAGGCGGCGGTGTACTCGCTGCTCGGACTACTCTCGAACGCGCCGACGGAACGGAGCCACGCGATCAGAGATCAAGTCGTCGAGACGCTCCGTGACGTAGACGACGACGGCGTCGTCGACCCGCTCGTCGAGATTCTCGCTGCGGGCCAGGAGACGCGCCAGCGTCGAAACGCGGCGTGGATACTCGGCCGAATCGCCGATCCGCGCGCGAGCGCAGCCGTCGAAGCGCTGGTTGCGGCGCTCGGTGACGACGACGCACAGACGGCCCGGTTCGCGACGACGAGTCTCGCCGCGCTCGGCGGCCCAGTCGTCGAAGACCGGCTACTCGACCGACTCGATCCCGAGTACCCGGCGTCGGTGCGGGCGAACGCGGTGTTCGTTCTTGGGCGAATTGGTGGCCGTGAGACGCTCGAACGGATCGAGGCGCTGACCGACGACGAGAGCCCGGCGGTCCGCAAACGAGCGTTCTCGGCGGTGACGGCGCTCCGGTCGGGGGGCGTGTAGATGTCGGACACGGACCGCGAGTACAAGCTCGCAGACACCCGCGCGCGGTTCGCCGTCGCCGTCCGCGAGGGTCGGGCGGTGACCGACGTCGCGTGGACCCCTGGACGCGTGTTGTTGTCCAACCGGCGACTCGTGCTCGCCGGCAACGACGGACGACAGACGGTGCCGCTCTCGCGGGTCGACGGGCTCGGCGGCCGTCACGACGCCAACCAGACGATCGCCCGCGTCTCGAACTACGTGAGCTTCGAGCTCGACGAGCGGGTGTTGTTGGTCGCTGCGGCCGACCACGAGGCGTTCGAGCGCGACGTCTACCGCGCGCTGCTCGACGGTTCGACGCCGCTCGTCCGTCATCCCGCGGTCGTCGGTGGGGTGGTGAGCGACGCAGACTGGGAGCGGGCACGGCTCGGCATCGGTGAGGACGGGTTGAGCGCTGCGCTCGAGAGCGGTGCCTTCGTCCGGTTCGACCTCGACGACGTCAGCGGGCTCGAAGCGACGGAGCGGACGGTCGCCGACCGCAAACGACCGGTGCTCGAGGTGGCCCACACCGACGACGACGGCACCAGCGTCGAGACGCATCTCGGCGGAGACGCACGACAGATGCGGTTCGTCGAGGCGTGGCTCCGCAAGGGGACCGCCAGAAGCGAGGCGAACGTCGAGCTCTCGAGTCGCGACCGGGAGGTGTTGATGGCGCTGTACTCTGGCGTCTCGCCGTTCGAAATCCCCGCGTTCCTCGGGACCGAGGTCGACGACGTCGAAGAGACGTTCACCCGGCTCGTCGACCTCGAGATCGTCGAACTCGTTCGCACCCGTCAGGAGGTGTCACTCAACGCACGCGGTCGCAACATCGCCAGCGAGGCGATGAACGAACAGTGAGCCGAGTGACGGTGGCAAACAGCCGGCGACGCCGCGGTGCTCCCGGCCGGGTCGCCGGACACCCGCCTCGCCCGGACCGGGTCGATGGTCAGCGCACGGACCGACTGGACCCGTCGTCGTATATATGCTGTCGGGTCCGGAAGGCCGTGTGGTACCGTCGCGGCCGCTTGCGGGTCGGCCGGGTCGGGACACGCCCGGTGTCGTCGACCCACGTTTAAGTGTCGTCGGGTCGACCCGTCGGTATGGTATCGTCTCTCGTCGACTGCTTGTCGACTCCCGGCGTGGTTTCGGCCCCTGGGCGCTCACCGCGGACGCCGCGCTTCGGTCGGTACGATGCGTGAGCACGCGGTCGATCGGCTGGAGCGCGCGCTGTCCACCGACCCACCGACGATCGTCGCCGCCGGTCACCTGAACTGGGACGTGACGATCCACGTCGACGAGCTGCCGACGGGCGACGGCGAGACGCAGATCGAACGGCTCGAGCAGTCCGGCGGTGGGAGCGCGGCGAACGTCGCCGTGGGGCTCGTCGGCCTCGGCGGAGATGCGGTCGTCTTCGGCAGCGTCGGCGGCGACGAGTCCGGCGCGGTCGCGCTCCGTGAGCTCGCAGGCGCGGGTGTGAACCCCGGTCACGTCCTCGTCGACCCCGACGCACAGACCTCCGTCACGTACGTCATCGTCGACGCCGCCGGTGCGGTGTCGCTGCTCGCCAACGAGGGGGCAAACGAGTCGTTCGCTGCGGCCGGCCTCGACGACGCGGTGCTCGCGGACGCCGACCACCTCCACCTGACCGGTCAACGACCGGAGACCGCGGCGTCGCTGGCGACGGCGGCGGGTGACCACGGTACGCCTCGGAGCTTCGACCCTGGTCGGCGCGTGGGCGACCGGGCGTACGACGACGCGATCGCTGCCGTCGACCTCCTCTTCGTCAACGACCGCGAGGCGGACGCGGTCGCGGCTGGGACCGACGTCGACCCACGAGCGCCGACGGACCACGTCGTCGTGATCACTCACGGTGGCGGCGGGGCGACGGTCCACACCCCCGAGGGTGCCGTCCACCACCAGGGATTTCCGGCCGAGGCGGTCGACACGGCCGGGGCGGGCGACGCGTTCGCCGCCGGGTTCCTCGCCGCGACGCTCGGCGATCCGGCGAGCGAAGCCCGGGCGGTCCCGGCCGACCCCGACGCCTATCGGACGCCGCTCGTCGTCGCCAACGCGTGTGGAGCGATCGCCGCGGAGACGGTGACCGCCAGGGCGTCGCTCTCGTGGGACCGACTCCGACGGGTGGTCGACGCGGACGCCTCGACGGTCCGTCTCGAGTGAGGCGGTCGCTTCGACGGGCGAGTACGGGCGGCGAGGTTCTCCGGTCGCGGAACCGATAAGGCCGTTCCACGTCGACGACCGGTATGGACATCGCGCTCCTTGGCGGTACGGGTGACATCGGTGAGGGACTCGCGCTCCGATTCGCCGCCGACACCGCCCACGACGTGATCGTGGGCTCGCGAGACGCGTCGAAGGCAGCGGCGAGTGCGACGGCGTACACGGAGACGCTCGCGTCGATCGGCGTCGATCGAACGGTCGTCGGGATGGAGAACACAGCGGCAGCGGCACGTGCCGAGATCGCCGTGCTCGCCGTCCCGCCGTACCACGTCGGCGACACCGTGGAGTCCGTCGCCGATGCCTTAGACCCGGGCGACATCGTGATCTCGCCGGCCACCGGGATGAAGCGCGACGAAGACGGCGTTCACTACCACCAGCCGAGTGCGGGTTCGGTCACGCAGATCGCCGCCGGCGCGGCGCCGGACGGCGTCCCGGTCGTCGGTGCGTTCCACAGCCTCGCGGCCGGTCGGCTCGCGGACCTCGACGCCGAGTTGGGGATCGACACGCTCGTCGTCGGCGACGACGAGTCGGCCAAACGCACCGTCGCCGAGCTCGCCGAGGAGATCGATGGGCTTCGCGCCCTCGACGCCGGCGGGCTCGCGAACGCGACCGAGATCGAGGGGCTCACACCACTCATGATCAACATCGCGAGCAACACCGAAGGCGTCGGCGACCTCGGGGTACGGTTCCGGTAGCTCGTCGTGTCCCTCGCGAGCGGTCACGTTCCGTCAGGCCTTTGCGCGGTCGGCCCTTCAGAACGGTAGATGGAGTACCTGGAGCGCCGGGTCGCGCTGGTCGAAGACGAGCTCGAGTCGGTGATTGGAGACGTCGAGCCCGACGAGCTGTCGGACGAGCTCGCCCACGTCGTCCTCGCCGGTGGCAAGCGCGTCCGACCGGCAGTGACGATCCTCGCCTGTGAGGCGTTCGACGGCGACCCCGACGACGCCGTCGACTTTGCCGCCGGGATCGAGTTCGTGCACAACGCCTCACTCGTGATAGACGACATCATCGACCGCTCCGACGTCAGGCGTGGCACCCCGTCGGCGTGGGCCGAGTTCGGGTACGGTCCGGCGATACTCACGAGCGACGGGCTGCTCGGCGAGGCGTTCGCGCTCTTTTCGAGTCACGACCGCGCGATGCGCACCGTCGCGGAGGCGATGGTCGAGCTCGGCGAGGGTGAGGCGACCGAACTCGCCGCCCGTCCGTCCACCGAGGCGGAGTACATGCGGCTGGCCCGCCGAAAGACCGGCGCGCTGTTCCGCGCCGCGGCCGAACTCGGCGCTCTCGCCGGGGGCGCAGAGCCGGCGGCCATCGACGCGTTCGGCGAGTACGCAGAACGGGTCGGCGTCGCCTTCCAGATGCGCGACGACGTGTTGGACGCGACCGCGGACGCCGCAGACCTCGGCAAGCCAACCGGTCAGGACGCGGAGATGGACCGACCGAGCGTCGTGCAGGTCACCTCGCTCACGCCCGCCGAAGTCGACGAGCGGGCGCGCGAGCAGTCCGAACTCGCGCTGGCCGCCCTCGAACAGGCCGACCCGCCGGAGACGGAGGCGCTCGCGTACCTGCGCGACCTGGCCGAGTTCGTGGTCGTCCGCGAGCGCTGAACCCACACCCGTGGGGACCTGACCCGCCAGGACACATCGCTGTATTCATAGTTGTGTGATCACGATCATCGGTATGAACCGCGCAGAGAAGGCGGCCCTCCAGCTGCGGGCGGTCGCCGTGTTGCGGACGCTAAAGCAGACGCGGACCTACGAGCAGCTCTCGTCGCTCACCGGGCTCCCGCCGGGTGACCTCAACCGGTACGTGAACGGCCACGTGCTCCCGGGTGCGGGGCGCGCTCGAACCATCGTCACAGACGTGGGTCGTGAGGCCCTCGCCGACGAACTCGTCGCGCGCGTCGCCGTCGACGACGAGGGCTACGTCGACAACTCCGGTGTCGTCTTCGACCAGTCGTTTCTCGACCTCGTCGCTCCGGTCGCGGCCGAGTCGTTCGCGTTCACCACGCCGGACGTCGTGTTGACCGCCGCCACCGACGGGATCTCACTCGGCGCGGCGATGGCGTCGTTCTTCGACGCCCGCCTCGCGTACGCCAAGAAGTCGAAAGAAACCGCCGTCGAGGAGTTCATCGAGTCGCGACAGCGGCTCGCCTCCGGCATCGAACTCACGTACTACCTTCCCGCGCGCGCCATCGATTCGGGAGACGTCGTCCTCGTCGTCGACGACCTGATCCGCTCTGGTGAGACACAAGAACTCCTGTTGGACATCGCGTTGCAGGCCGACGCCGACGTCGCCGGCGTGTTCACGCTGATCGCGGTCGGCGACGAGGGACTCTCGCGCGCCCGTGAGATCACCGACGCGCCGGTCGGCGCGCTCACGACGTTCGAGTGACCGGCCGGCGGGTACCTGCCCGAGCGGCGCATACCTGACCGGGAGGTCGGCCGCGACGCCCGTCTCGGTATCCACGTTCGACCAATTTATCACCCACACGAGCCGCGACATCTGTACAAATATTCACATATGCGTACACCTGGCTATTTGAGGTAGAAAGCATTATATTTAGACGGCTAAGTATACACGATTACCCAATGGGGCTCGCAGATTCCGTGACAGCGCGGTTCGACGTAGAACAGCACGGCTCCGACCTCCGGACCGAGGTCGTCGCCGGGATCACGACGTTCCTCGCGATGTCGTACATCATCGTGGTAAACCCGTTCATTCTCGCCGAGGCGGTCCAGATACCGGGGTACGAGTTCATCGAGGTCGTCCAGATGATCGCCATCGCGACGATCCTCGCCTCGGCGGCCGCGACGCTCGTGATGGCGCTGTACGCCAACCGTCCCTTCGGGCTCGCACCCGGGATGGGGCTCAACGCCTTCTTCGCGTTCAGCGTCGTGCTCGGCCTCGGCGTTCCGTGGCAGACGGCGCTCGCCGCGGTCTTCGTCGAGGGGATCCTCTTCATCTTGTTGACCGTCGTCGGCGCCCGTAAGTACGTCATCCGGCTCTTTCCCGAACCGGTCAAACGCGCCGTCGGGGCGGGCATCGGGCTCTTTTTGTTGTTCATCGGCCTCCAAGAGCTCCAACTCGTGGTGCCCGACGAGGCGACGCTCGTCACGCTCGGCGGGATATTCGGGAGTCCGTGGTCGATCCTCGGCATCCTCGGCCTGGCGCTCACGTTCGGCCTCTGGGCCCGCGGCGTGACCGGTGCCGTCATCATCGGCATTCTCACGACCGCGCTCGCCGGCTGGGCGCTTACGCTCGGCGGTGTCTTCGAACGTGGCGTCGTCACCCCCGAGTCGCTGCCGGCCGCTCAGTACGACATCACGCCCCTCGCGGGCGCGTTCGTCGACGGGCTCGCCAACATCGAGCCGCTCACCTTCACCCTCGTCGTCTTCACGTTCTTCTTCGTCGACTTCTTCGACACCGCCGGAACGCTCATCGGCGTCTCACAGTTCGGTGACTTCCTCGACGACGACGGCGACCTCCCGGAGATGGACCGGCCGCTGATGGCCGACGCGGTGGGGACGACCGTCGGCGCGATGGTCGGCACCTCGACGGTGACGACGTACATCGAGTCGTCGACGGGCGTCGAAGAGGGCGGCCGAACCGGCCTCACCGCGCTCGTCGTCGCCATCGGCTTTCTCGTCTCGCTCGTCGCCATTCCGGTCGTCGCCGCGATCCCCGCGTACGCCTCGTTCATCGCCGTCATCGTCGTCGGCGTCATGATGCTCCGCGGCGTCACCGAGGTCGACTGGTCGGACCCCGCCTGGACCGTCTCTGCGGGGCTCACCGTCACGGTCATGCCGTTCGCCTACTCCATCGCCGACGGCCTCGCTGCTGGGATCATCGCGTACCCGCTCATCAAGATCGCCGTTGGCGAGTACGACGAGGTCCGCCTCGGCCAGTACGTCATCGCGGTCCTCCTGGCCGGCTACTACGTGCTCCAGACCCGCGGGCTCATCCTGTAGCCGGACACGCACGTGGACGCGCCCCGCGGTCGTGCGCGCTCCGCGCACCGATCACGGACTTCTTTATCCTCGTAGGACCTACGACGGTTCGATGACAGACCTGACGCTGTACGAGCTGTCCGGCTGCCCGTACTGTGCGACGGTGCGAGAGACGCTCGCCGAGCTTGATCTTGAGTACGAGTCGGTGAGCGTCCCGAGAGCCCACGACGAGCGAACAGAAGTCGAGGCGGTGAGCGGCCAAACCGGCGTTCCCGTCCTCGTCGACGAGGCGAACGGGGTCGAGGGGATGCCAGAGAGCACGGACATCGTCGCGTACCTCGAAGAGACGTACGGCGACGCGAGCTAACGCTTTCTTGCCCGTGCGCCGTCTCCGTATTCCCAGCCAGCGGTGGGCGAGAGCGACGCTCGGACTCTCGCTCGCGTTCGCCGTCGCCGCGTTCGGCTACTTCGCGCTCGCCGGTGCGCCGCTTCGCGGCGGGGCACTCGCTGTTCTCGTCCTCGTCGCCGGCTACTGGGAGTACCGGAAAAAACGCCGCGAGAAGCGTCTCGCCGAGCGATACGAGGCCGAAGCGGAGGCACAGTCTGACGGCCCCGACCGTTGATTGGGAGCCCCGCCGGTCTCCACCGGCTTCATGTACGGGACCGGCGTAGCGTCTCGGGATGAGCGACGACCGCGAGGCCGCGCTGGACGCGATGGACCGCCTGCTCGAGGAGTTCGAGGACGACGACGCGGTGGCGTACGCGGAGGTCGGCGGCGTCTACCAGGAGAAGACCGACCTCGTCGTCACCGGCGACGGTCCCCGAAACCGCACCGCGTTCACCGAGACGGGCGTGTGGCTGCGGGTCTTCGCGAACGGTGCCGCCGACTACCGCTACACGACCTCGCTCGACGACGAGAGCCTTCGAGACGTGGCCGACCGGGCGATCCGCAGCGGCGAGGTGCTCGCTCAGTCCGAGCCCGGGCGGTTCGACGCGTACACGAGACACCGCGCGACCCACGGCGGCTGGGCCGAGACCGGTCTCGACACGGTCGACGTCGACGACGTCGTCGACGCGATCGATGCGGGCCTCGCTCACACCGACGGCCTCGCACTCGAGCGGCGCTGGGTCGACTACACCGACGCTCACATCGAAGAGGCGATGGGAACGACCACCGGGAGCGTCGTGCAGACCACGCTTGACCGTGCGCAGCTGGCGTTCAGCCTCACTCCCGTCGACGGCCCGAAAGTCCGCCGACACGCCGGCTCGACGGCGGGCGCGGCGTTCCTCAAAACGATCCCCGACCGCATCGCGGCGGCGGCCGACGACCTCGAGCGGCTCGTCGACGCCGACCGCGCGTCGGTCGACGCGGACGGGTCGCTCGTCTCCGGTGAGTCGACCGTCGCGTTGAGTCCTCGCGCTGCCGGACAGCTCTTTCACCTCGTCGCACACGCGCTCGAGGCCGACGCCCGCTACATGGGGCTGAGCCCGTACGCCGTCGGCGACGAGATCGGCCCCCCGGCGCTTCGGATCGACGACACCGTCCGTGCCGGCTCGTGGGCCGCGCGAGCGTACGACGCCGAGGTGCGACCGACTACACCCGTGACGCTCGTCGCGGACGGCACGGTCCGTCGGCTGCTCCACAACACGACCGCTGCGGCAGACCACGAGACGGAGCCGGCGGGCCACAGCGTTCCCAGCCTCGGCTTCACCGAGCCCCCGCGCATCCACGCCCGTCACCTCGAGGTGGCCCCCGGCGACGCGGACGCGACGACCCTCCGTGACGGTGCCGACGTCTACGTGGAACGGTTCGGTACCCCGTGGCTCCGCGACGAGTTCGAGCGGGTGCAGCGCGCCGGCGTCTTTCCGGCGAGCGTCCTCTACGCGAAAGACATCGACGAGATGACCACCGACCGCCCCGACCGCGGCACCGCGTCGTTCCCGATCGCCGAGGGATACCGGCTCGTCGACGGAACGCCGGCCGGCCGGCTCGAGACTCTCGCCCTCGAGTACGATCCGAGCGTCCTCGCGAGTCTCTCGCACATCGGCGTCACTCGCGAGACGGTCACGGGCGTCTGTGAGAAACACAAATCTCGGCTGCCGTTCGCGGTGACGGCCCCCGGCGTACGGCTCTCCGCGCCGCTTTCGGCCTCGCGTTAGTCGTCGGCTGGTGTCGACTCGGCGCTGTCCGCTGTTCCCGACGCACGCGGGCCATCCATCTCGGCGTACGGGTCGTACCCTTCGGCGCTCTCGTAGAGGTGACACGCGACCGCCTGCTCGAACTCGCGTTTTGCTTCGAGCGGCGGCACCACCTGGTCACAGACGTCGCCGATGTACGACGGACAGCGGTCTTTGAACCGACAGCCGCTCGGCACGTCGATGACGTCGCCGACCTCTCCTCGTAACTCGACGCGTTCGCGACCCACGTCTGGGTCTGGGACGGGTACCGCGTCGATGAGCGCCCGCGTGTACGGGTGTTGTGGGTCCTCGATGACCTGATCGGTCGGCCCCTTCTCGACGATCTTCCCCATGTACATGATCGCCAGCCGGTCGCACATGTGTCTGAGAAGCGAGAGGTCGTGGCTGATGTACACCACGGAGAGCCCGAACTCGTCTGTCATCCGGTCGAGAAGCGAGAGCACGCCGGCGCGCAGACTGACGTCGAGCATCGAGACGGGCTCGTCGGCGACGATGAAGTCGGGGTCCAACACGAGCGCCCGGGCGATGGCGACCCGCTGTCGTTGCCCACCGGAGAGCTCGTGGGGATACTGGTCGAAGTAGTGCTCTGCGGGCTGTAACTCGGCGAATTCGAGCGCGCGCTCGACCCGGGCCGTCTCGTTGCGGACGTCGTGGATCCGCAACGGCTCGGCGACGGTGTCGTACACCGTCATCCGTGGGTTCAGACTCTCGAAGGGGTCTTGGAAGATCATCTGTGCGTTCTGTCTGAACCGGGTGACCTCCGCGTCCGTCGCCTCCGACAGCCGCGTGTCGTCGTAGACGATGTCCCCGCCGGTCGGTTCGTGGAGCTTCACCAGCGACATGCCCGTCGTGGTCTTTCCGCACCCGGACTCGCCGGCCAACCCGAGCGTCTCGCCCTCGCGCAGCTCGAAGCTCACGCCGTCGACCGCGTGGACGTACTCCGGCTCGCCGCCGCCGATCGACTCGAGGATGCTCGCGATCCACCCCTGGTTGACTTTGAAGTGTTTCTCGAGGTTCTCGACCTCCAACAGGACGTCGCGGCCGCTCATTCTTCCACCCCACCGTCCGTCGCCGCGGCCGTCTGTTTCCACGTCGTCGGGTCGTCGGCGTACGGGCGCAGCTCCGCGTCGATTTGGTCGGCGTAGTGGCAGTACGAGCGGAGCCCCTCGTGGTACTGTGCGTCCGGCTCCTCGGTGCGACACTTCTCGGTCGCCATCGGACATCGCTCGGCGAACCGACACCCCTTGGGCGGGTCGACGAGCTCCGGCGGGTAGCCGGCGATAGAGAGCAGATCCTGGCTCGACTCGCGGATGTTCGGAAACGCCCGCTTCAACCCGATCGTGTACGGGTGGTACGGCTGGCCGAATATCTCCTCGACGGGTCCCTCCTCGGCGATCTTGCCCGCGTACATCACGATGACGCGGTCGCACGTCTCGGCGACGACGCTCACGTCGTGGGTGATCACGAGCATCGAGGAGTTGACCTCGTCTTGGATCGTGCCGATCCGTTTCAGGATCTGGTCTTGCATGATCACGTCGAGCGCGGTGGTCGGCTCGTCGGCCAAGATCAGCGAGGGCTCGAGCGCCAGTGCCATCGCGATCATCGCCCGCTGACGCATCCCGCCGGAGAACTGGTGGGGGTAGTCGTCTGCGCGCTCGGGGTCTAACCCGACGAGTTCGAACATCTCGGTGACGATCTCGGTCGACTCTACCCGGCCGGTGCCCGGTCGGTGCGTCTCTATCGCCTCGACGATCTGCTCGCGGATCGTGTACACCGGGTCGAGCGAGTTCATCGCCGACTGGGCGATCATGGAGATCTCTTCCCACTTGAGGCGGCGTCGCTCCGGCTCAGAAAGCGTCGTCAGGTCCTCGCCTTTGAACCGGATGCTCCCGTCGTTGACGTATCCCGCGTCCGGGAGGATGCCGATGATCGACTTCGCGAGCGTGGTCTTTCCACAGCCCGACTCGCCGACGATACCGAGGTTCTCGCCCTCTTCGAGCGTGAACGAGACGCCGTCGACCGCCTGAGCCGGCCCGTCTTCGGTCTCGTAGTAGACTTCGAGGTCTTCGACTTCGAGTTGACTCATTGTAACTTAGGGTTGGTGATCTCTTCGTAGCCACGGCCGATGAGGAAGCCGCTGATGACGAGCAGCCCGATACAGATCCCAGGCGGAACGAACCACCACCAGGCGCCGAACGAGAGCGCCGAGTACGCACGCGAGGCCTGCAGCATCGTTCCCCACGACACCGTGTTCGGGTCGCCGAGGCCGATGAACGAGACGCCCGCCTCGGCGAGGATCGCCCACGCGATCCCGAAGGAACCGTAGAGGAACGTCATCGGGAGCACGTTGGGCGCGAGGTGCCGACTGATGATGTGCCAGTCGCCCGCGCCGGCGACTTCGGCGGCCTTTACGAACGGCCGCTCGCGGAGCGAGAGCGACTGGGACCGAATGACCCGCGCCGTAGAGCGCCACTGCAGGATGATGAGCGCGAGGATGATGTTCCAGAGGTTCGGTCCCAACACCGCGACGAGGACGATGACCGTCGGCAACAGCGGCATCCCGTACAGGAAGTCGACGATCCGCATCAGCGCGTCGTCGACCCGCCCGCCGTAGTAGCCGGCGACGAGCCCGACGAGCGTGCCGATACCCGCGGTGAACACCGCCGCGATGAGCCCGACCAGGAGTGCCGCGCGTGTCCCGTAGACGAGCTGGCTGAAGATGTCGAACCCCTCGGCGGTCGTCCCGAGCAGGTAGCCGCTGTCGGCACCGAGAAGCGACGGCTCGGCCCACTTGTCGATGATGATGCCCGCCTCACCCTGGTACTGCCGCTGGAGTGGCTGGTGGGTCGCGATGAACGGAGCGAATATCGCGATGAGCACGAACCCGGCGACGGTGAGCATCGAGAGCCTGACCGACAGCTCGTCGGTCAACAACCCCCAGTGTTCTTTCAGCGTCTCCCGCCAGAGGCGGAGCGTCCGCCGCCACTTGTCGATCTCTTCGCCGCCCGTCGTCTCGTCGAGGTCGGTGTATATCGACCGGCCCGATTGTTCTTCTTGTGCCATTGTTAGTCGTACGTCACGCGCGGGTCGAGGTAGCCGTACGCCAGGTCCGCGACGAAGTTGAGGAAGATGATCGTCGACGCGAGCACGATGAACGTCCCCTGTGCGACGGGGAAGTCGCGTCTGAGCACCGCTCTGACCATCTCACGGCCGATTCCCGGCCACGCGAACACGGTCTCGATGAGGACGCTCCCGCCGACGGCGTAGCCCAACGCGATCGCCGCCGCCGTGACGATGGGGAGGAGGGCGTTGCGTGCTGCGTGTTTGAACATGATCGTCCGCTCGGTGAGGCCTTTCGCCCGGCAGACGTCGATAAAGTCCTCCGAGAGCACCTCGAGCATGCTCGACCGCATGATCAACAGCGGGTAGCCCATGTAGTAGAACGCCAACACCGACGCGGGCGCGGCGAGGTGTTTGAGGAAGTCGACGGTGAACACCATGTCGAAGAAGCCGGTGTTCTGCCCGCCCGTGCCGAGACTCGTCATCCCGCTCATCGGGATCACGTTGAACGTCGCCCCGAAGATCCACAACACGATCAGCCCGACGTAGAAGGTGGGTACACTCCGGGCGGTCAGCGCGGTGACGACCGTCGTCCGTTCGAACCGCGAGCCACGGTACCACCCGGACAGCACGCCGAGGGTGATCCCGAGCACGTACGCGATCACGAACGCGGTCAGCATCAACACCAGGGTGTTCGGGAGGTACGTTGCGATCACGTCGGTGACCGGCTGGTTCGAGTGGAACGACTGCCCGAAGTTCAACGCGAGGAGGTTCTCGAGGAACCGGATGTACTGCACGTGGAGCGGGTCGTTGAGGCCGTAGCTCTCGATGAGCCGCTGGCGGGCCTCCTGGGTCATCTGTGAGGAGACGACGTACGAGGTCGGGTCGCCGGGCATGAGCCGGAACAGTCCGAAGAGGACCGTACCGACCGCCCACAGCGTCACGACGAGCTGGAGCGTACGTCTGAGGACGAAACTAGCTTTTCCCATGGTGGTTGATCACGGCTGGTGGTGTGGGTGTCGGGTGTGGCGAACTGGTGGTGTGGGTGGTTACTCGCTCGGGGCGATGAGCGTGCCGTCGTCGGCGTAGCTGTAGCCGGCCTCTTGGAGGCGGGTGCGGGCGGCCTCGACGCTCTCTTCGTACTCGGTGACGTCCTCGGTGTGGAGCGGCCCGAACGCAGGGGAGACGACGTTGAATCCGGGGTCCGGGAAGCCGAAGAGGAGCTGGTCGACGATGGCCGTCCGCGGGATGGTCTCTGCGAGCGCCTTCCGCATCTCGACGTCGTCCAGTCCCGTCTGGCGCTCGTTCGGCGTGAAGTGCCAGAACGTCGGCGCGACGTTGAACTGGGTCCCGATGTTCTCGTTGGACTGGTTCTGGTCGAGCTGCCGGTCGATGCGCCCGAACGGCTCGTAGTTGAGGTCGCCGCTGATGAGATTCTCCCACACGGTCGACGCCTCGGGGATGACCCGCCAGAACCGGCGCTCGAAGTCGACGGACGCGAAGTGGTCGTCGAACCGAACCATCCCGAACTCGCTGCCCTGCTCCCAGTAGTCGAACATCATCGGGCCGCTGCCGACCGGCTCTTGGATGTTCTGTTGGCTGGGGTTCTCGCGGTCGGCCCACTTGTGCTCGGGGATGATGGGCAGCAGGTTGGCGACCGCGAGGTTGAACGGCCCCAGCGGCTCGGCCATGTTGACTCGGACCGTCTCCTCGTCGACGACTTCCGCGCTCTCGAGGTACTGTGACTGCGTGGAGTACAGCGGCACCTCGTTCTCGTTGATGTAGTTGTACGAGAACGCGACGTCCTCGGCGGTGAGGTCCTCGCCGTCGTGCCACGAGTGGTCCGTCCGGATGGTGTACTCCATCGTGGTCTCGTCGACCCGGTTCCAGTCCGTCGCGAGGCTGACCTCCGGGTCCGGCTCGGCGTTGTTGTTGAGCTGGACCAGGTAGTCGTACATCATGTTGAACTGGTAGACGTGTTTGCTCTCGTCGTTGTGACCGAGCACGTTCATCGTCGAGAGCGTCTCGGGCCAGTACCCCTTCAGGACGGTTTCGTCGCCTTCCATCTCCAGGTTGATCATCGTCCAGTAGGAGTTGAACCCGTTCGCGAGGTCCGCCTGCCAGTTGCTCACCTGGTTGTTGTTGAAGATGGCCGCCTGTGGCATCTGTGCGATGGGCATCATCGGCACCTCGTCCATCAGGATCTGCTGGATCTGGTGGGCCTGCTCAACGCGGGTGTCGGCGTCGGGCTCACCGAGATAGCTGGTCATGAGGTCGTCGACCTCGCTGTTGGCGTACCCCGAGTAGTTGCCCTGTCCGGGGTCGGTGTTCCCCGAGTTGAGCAGGTTGTTCAGCTCCGTCACCGGCTCGGAGACGAAGAACGTGTGCCACGTCGAGAAGCTGTAGTCGTACTCTTCGGTTACGCGGCTGTACAACGTCCCCCACTCCAGCACGTCGACTTCGATGTCTAAGCCGAGCTCCTCGTCGAACTGGGTCGCGATCAGGTTGATCGCGTCGTGTCGCGGCGGGTTGTAGCTCTGTGCGTTGTTCGTGTAGGTGTACGTCGGCAGGTTGCTCTCGACGCTCTCACCGTCGCCCTCGCTTTCGCCACCGCTGCCGCCGTCGCCACTCTCGCCGTCGCCGCCCTCACCGCCTTCACCACCGCCGCCGGTACAGCCCGCCAGTGCGGTCATGCCGACCGCGCTGCCGGCCGTGGTCGCCTTCAAAAACGCTCGTCGGTCCATCTCCGGGTCTGAACTAGCCATGGAACGAAGTCAGCTTTCGTCAGCAAGTACATAAACATGTGGATCAGTCAGCTAATATGTCAGCCGCTACCGGATCGTGGCACATTCCGCACGCGCCGTCCAAGAGTGTCGAAGGGTCGTGTCCATTCCCGACGATCCTCGTTCTATAACAATCGTTACTGACGTACATCTCCGGACAGCACACGATTACTGGACGTTCGTCCACCGGTGACGCGATCGAGGCGGCGTGCGATCGTCCGATCAGTCCCAAAACGACTTCGTCCGGGCGTACTCCCGCTCCTGGCGCAACACGTCGCGGTAGAACTCGGTCTCGTCTTCGCGCAGTCGATTGATGATCCGGGCGGCGTTGTGCGGGCCGACGCCACGGGCTGCCATCGCGATCACCGCCTGTTTTCCGTGCGTCTGCACCAGGCTCGCGGCGCGGTGTGCGCGCTTCGTGCGCCGCTCTTGTTCGTCGTCTTTTCGTTCGGCACGGATCGCCGCGACGGTCTCGTCGTCCCACGGGTTCAACGCGGCGATCCGCGTCGATCCGCACGCGGGACACTCGGGCTGCTCGCGAA
>ERZ1034547.44-NODE-44-length-35927-cov-7.889580_pt1 | contig 35927 bp, 37 predicted proteins | sample MGYA00520642_ERZ1034547 | MGnify/ENA primary metagenome ERZ1034547 (study PRJEB33760, sample SAMEA4777713) | hypersaline lake metagenome | biome: hypersaline environment; feature: brines | place: Spain | collected 2012-08 | depth 0 m ... | reverse complement strand
GAGCCGTTTACGGATAAACGACGCTACCGCGGCGGTGACCACCTCCAAAGCCCCAGCCGGGAAGCGGGCGCAGGCGTTCAGGAGAGCGAAGCTCTCGTGAGCCTATCAGAACGCGAAGCGTTCTGATGACGACGTAAGCACCGCAGCGAGTGAACGGAGCGAAGGAGCGAGGAGCGCAACGAGCGTGCGCCCGCTCCCCGGCTGCCCCTTTGAGTCCCACCCCGCACAGCACCGCAACCGCGCCTCACACCTCCCCAACCTCGTCAGTCGGGCGTAGCCCGACGACCTCGCGCGTGCTGGCTCGCGGTCTATCGGCCGCTCGCAGGCACGCGCCACCGCAAGTCGTCGTTGCTATTTATAAATCGCCGCCGGTCGCGGCCAGGTACAGTTCGCCGACGACGATGAACGCGACGGCCGCGAGCGGAACGGCGAGGAGCCCGCCGACATCGAGGGCGTACAGCGCGGCGCCGACGAGCGCGCCGGCGACGAGGAAGGCGAACCGTGAGAGGAGCGACCGCATCGGGTCGGAGAGCGAGTCGAACACGACCGAACGTCGCTATGAGCGGGCAAAAAACGTCCGTCGCGAGCGGTCGCGAGTCGACGGCGAAAAGGCACGCTTACGACGGGGTTTTATGACCGGACTCCGTACCGTGCTATATGATCACACAGCATCCCGCGGGCGCCGATCGCCCCGGCGGAATCGGCGGCCCGGAGACGGGCAACAGGCTTATTCCCGGACCGGATCCAGTTACGACCATCCCCCGCGAGGAACCATGAACGAAGTCCAACTCGAAGTGGCGAAGGCGTACCCGAACGACTCGGGGCGCGGTATCGCCCGACTCGACCCCGACACCCTGCTGCATCTGAAGCTCTCGCCCGGCGACATCATCGAGATCGAGGGCGCGGAGACGACCGCCGCGAAGGTCTGGCGCGCCGACCGCCAGGACTGGAACACCGACACCGTCCGCGTGGACGGGTTCACGCGACAGAACGCGGATGTCGGCATCGGCGAGCGCGTCACCATCCGGAAGGCGGAGGCCGAGAAGGCCGACAAGCTCGTCTTGGCCCCGCCCGAGGAGGCGTCGGTCCAGTTCGGCTCCGACGCCGCCGGCATGGTGAAACGCCAGATCCTCAAGCGCCCGGTCGTCGAGCGCGACATCGTGCCGGTGATGTCGTCGACGAACCACCCGTTCATGCGGTCCCCCGGACAGGCGATCCCGCTGATCGCGGTCGAGACGGAGCCCGACGGCGTCTGTCTCATCACCGAGGACACCGAGGTCGAGCTGCGCGAGGAGCCGATCTCCGGGTTCGAGAAGACCGGCGGCGGCATCACCTACGAGGACATCGGCGGCCTCCAGTCGGAGATCCAGCGCGTCCGCGAGATGGTCGAGCTACCGATGAAACACCCGCAGATCTTCTCGAAGCTCGGCATCGAGCCGCCGCAGGGCGTCCTGCTCCACGGCCCGCCCGGCACCGGGAAGACGCTGCTCGCGAAGGCCGTCGCCAACGAGACGTCGGCGTCGTTCTTCTCGATCGCCGGCCCCGAGATCATCTCGAAGTACTACGGCGAGTCCGAACAGCAGCTCAGGGAGATCTTCGAGGACGCGAAAGAGGAGTCGCCCTCGATCATCTTCATCGACGAGCTCGATTCCATCGCGCCCAAGCGCGAGGACGTCACCGGCGAGGTGGAGCGCCGCGTCGTCGCCCAGCTGCTGACGATGATGGACGGGTTGGAGACGCGCGGGCAGGTGATCGTCATCGGCGCGACGAACCGCGTCGACAGCGTCGACCCCGCGCTCCGCCGCCCCGGGCGCTTCGACCGCGAAATCGAGATCGGCGTTCCCGACGAGGTCGGCCGCAAGGAGATCCTCCAGATCCACACCCGCGGGATGCCGCTCTCGGACGACGTGAGCCTCGACCACCTCGCCGACGAGACGCACGGCTTCGTCGGCGCCGACATCGAGAGCCTCACCAAGGAGGCGGCGATGAAGGCGCTGCGGCGCTACCTCCCCGAGATCGACTTAGACGAGGAGGAGGTCCCGCCGAGCCTCATCGACCGGATGATCGTCAAACGGGACGACTTCTCGGGCGCGTTAAACGAGGTGGAGCCGTCGGCGATGCGCGAGGTGCTCGTCGAGCTTCCGAAGATATCGTGGGACAACGTCGGCGGGCTCCAAGACGCCAAACAGCAGGTCCAGGAGTCCGTCGAGTGGCCGCTCACCTCGCCGGAGAAGTTCGACCGCATGGGCGTCGACGCGCCGAAGGGGGTGCTGCTGTACGGGCCGCCCGGCACCGGCAAGACCCTGATGGCGAAGGCGGTCGCCAACGAGACGAACGCGAACTTCATCTCGGTCCGTGGCCCACAGCTGCTCTCGAAGTGGGTCGGCGAGTCGGAGAAGGCGATCCGGCAGACCTTCCGGAAGGCCCGGCAGGTGAGCCCGACGATCATCTTCTTCGACGAGCTCGACAGTCTCGCCCCCTCGCGCGGCCAGGAGATGGGCAACAACGTCTCCGAGCGCGTCGTGAACCAGCTCCTGACGGAGCTCGACGGGCTAGAGGACATGGGCGACGTGATGGTCATCGGTGCGACCAACCGCCCTGACATGATCGACCCCGCGCTGCTCCGGTCGGGCCGCTTCGACCGGCTCGTGATGATCGGGCAGCCGGACCAGGAGGGCCGCGAGCAGATCCTCGACATCCACACCGAGGACACGCCGCTCGCGCCCGACGTGAGCCTCCGCGAGATCGCCGAGATCACGGACGGCTACGTCGGCTCCGACCTCGAGGGGATCGCCCGCGAGGCCGCCATCGAGGCGCTGCGCGACGACGACGACGCCGAGGACGTCGAGATGAAGCACTTCCGGCGCGCCATGGAGTCGGTGCGCCCGACGATCAACGACGACATCCTCGCGTACTACGAGGACGTCAGAGAGCAGTTCAAGGGCGGCGGCGGCGAGTCCCTCCGCGACACCGGCGGCCGGATCGGGTTCCAGTAACGCGGTCGGCCGGCGGCCGCCCGAGGGGGCATTTTTCCGTTCTCGCGCGCGTAGTGTGAACCATGTCCGACGACGTGACCGTCGACGTGGAAGTCGAAGTGGAGGTCGACCGCGACGAGATCGAGGTCGAGCGGGACGACGCCGAGTCGATCGAGGCGACCTACGAGTCGAACGGGATCGAGATCGAGGTCGAAGCCGAGGTGGAGACGCACGCCGAGAGCGACCCCGACGGAGGCGGCGGAGACGAGGCGGGCGACGCGGAAGGTGCGGACGACGGGGACGGCGACGCGGAGCTCGCGTAGCGAGTCCGCCGGTTTCCGCGTCGGCGTATCGACCCGTTCCGCTCCTTTTAACCTCGACAGCGACCAAGGAGAGCCATGTCCCAACCCCGCGTCCCCGGCGGCGACGAGAACGCGCTGGAGCTACCCTGCGGGGAGACGATCGGCGTCGGCGAACTGGACCTCGGCATGCGCGAGTACGAGTGCGACTGCGGCGAGGCCCACGCGGTCGTGATGGACGTCCACCCGCCGGAGCGGTTCCTCCCGGACTTCCTCGTCGAAGTGCTCCGCGAGGCCATCGAGACGACCAGCGAGGAGATGCCGGAGTTCGACACGCCGCACCTGCTCGGCGTCGTGTTAGAGGAGTTCCCGGAGGCGGTCGTCGCGCACGACGCCAGCGAGAACGCGGACGTGGGGTACGCGATGGCGTGGGTGACGGAGTTCGACTCCCGCCGGCTCCACGAGATCGTCGTCGAGCTCGTCGTCGAACTGATGGAGCACGCCGTGAGCCACGCCGACGACGACGAGGCGCTGTCCGCGTTCGAGCAGGAGATGGTCGAGTTCGACGTGAGCGAGTTCGTCGAGCAGTACCGCGCGGAGCGCGACCTCGAGGCCGAGGACCCGTACGCCTGAGACGCGATCTCGCCGCGTCGCCGACCGCCCGAAACCGCTCAAACTCCGGGAAACGACCGGTTCGAGGCCCGTGTCAGACAGCCGTCCGACTTCTGTCTCACTGAACCCTATATGTTCGGAGACCGTACGTAAGACGTATGAGCGCCGGTGAATACGACCGGTACGACCGTCTCCGCGGCGTGCTCGCCGACGCCGACGAGCCGCTGACGGCGCGGGAGATCCTCGCGCTCGTCGAGGAGTGCGACGAGTGCGAGGAGATCGACAGCCCGCACCGAGTCGCCACGGTGCTGGGGCGGCGAGCCGAGCGCGGAGAGGTCGAGGTCATCGCGGGGCAGCCGTACCGGTACCGGCTCGCGACCTGAGGCCGGTCCGAGGCTTCGAACGCGGCGGTCTGCGCCGAGGAGCCGATGTGCGGTCCACCGTCGCCGGCTCGCGAGCGTTCTACGGCGTGACGACCAGATCGAACCGGTAGACGCCGTCTCGGTACTCGACGACGGCGTTCCGGAAGTCGACCCGGCCCTCGTAGACGTCGAGCGGTCGGAGGTCGCCGGCGATACCGAGCGCTCCGAGGGCGTCGATGAGGTCGTCGGACGGCGGGTCACCCTCCTCGTAGCGGCGGGGCTCCTCTGCGATCGCGTCGTCGAGTACCCCCCGGGCGGACGCCGAGAGCCCGGCCGAGGCGAGGTCGCGCTCGACGATCGCGTCTCGCGCGTACGCCTCGAACTCCTCCCGGGAGGCGCTGATCTCGGCGATCGCGTACGTCCACTCGGGGACCTCGACCGTCCGTCGCTCGGCGACCGCCCGGAAGTACTCGTCCTCGTATTCGACGAACGAGAAGGGCGGGGAGGGGACGAGCGCGCTGGCCTCGGCGTCGAGCCCGCGATGGAACTCGACGGTCTGTAACTCGTCGAACTCCGGGTCCCCGAGAAAGCCGTCGTTCCCGGCGTACACCGCGTCGAGGGCCGCGTTCAACACGCGTTCGTCTTGGTCCGAGAGGTCGAACGGCGGCCGCGCGACCGCCGCGTCCTCGGGCGGCGTCCCGTCGACGCGCTCGACGGCGAAGTGCCACCGCTCCCGTTCGAGGCGGCGCTCGTCGGCGACGCGGACCTCGTAGAAGGCCCCCTCGCGTCGGAGGAACGTCGGTCGGGGTCGCGTCTCGGTTCCCCACGGATCGCGGCCGACGAGCGGCCACTGCTCGACGGTCACGCTCCCCGTTTCGAACAGTTCGGAGAGGGAGGCCTCCTTCGAGCCGGCCGTGAAGTCGACGCGGGTCGTGGCGTCGACGGTCGCGGGATCTGGCCGCAGGTAGGGGCGACCGATCGACGAGAGGTCCAGTTCGTCGGCGATGAGCGCGTAGGCGTCGGTGTCGGGCCCGAGGCAACCAGCGGTCGCGGCGGTCGCGCCGGCGGTGCCGAGCAGTTGGAGGGCGCGGCGGCGGGAACAGCGCATGTACGGTTCGAAATCGTCGATATCGGGTAAGTCACTTGCGGTGGCGTCCGCGCCCGTCGACCCGCCGAGCCGCGATCGAGCGGGCGCGCTCGGACTTCGCGGGCTCGGTGTCGATGGACGTGACGCGCCGTATCACTGACCGTGGTAGCGAGTAGCTTGCGAAAATCGCAAACTCGCTGCGAGATTCGTACTCTACCGCCGACCTTATTACGATGAGCGTATTCCGTCCGCGTAATGAGCGAGGACCGGACGATTCTTCTTATCGGCAGCGGACCGATCCAGATCGGACAGGCGGCCGAGTTCGACTACTCGGGGGCGCAGGCGTGTCGCGCGCTCCAAGAGGAGGGGGCGCGCGTCGTCCTCGTGAACTCGAACCCGGCGACGATCATGACCGACCCGGAGACGGCCGACCGGGTGTACATCGAGCCGATCACGCCCGAGGCCATCGCGGAGGTCATCCGCATCGAGGAGCCGGACGGCGTCATCGCGGGTCTCGGCGGCCAGACCGGGCTCAACGTCACCGCCGAGCTCGCGGAGGAGGGCATCTTGGAGGAACACGACGTCGAAGTGATGGGGACGCCCCTCGACACCATCTACGCGACGGAGGACCGCGACCTGTTCCGCCAGCGGATGGAGGGACTCGGTCAGCCCGTTCCGAAGTCGACCACCATCTCCTTGGACGAGGGCGAGTCGGTCACCGACTTCGACGAGGAGGCGTTCCGCGGACGCGTTCAGGAGGCGGTCGACGCGGTCGGCGGCCTCCCGGTCATCGCGCGGACGACGTACACGCTCGGCGGCTCCGGCTCCGGCGTCGTCGACGAGTTCGAGGAGCTGGTCGAGCGCGTCCGCAAGGGGCTCCGCCTCTCCCGTAACAGCGAGGTGCTCGTCACCGAGTCCATCGCGGGCTGGGTCGAACTCGAGTACGAGGTGATGCGGGACGCGGACGACTCCTGTATCATCATCTGTAACATGGAGAACATCGACCCGATGGGGATCCACACCGGCGAGTCGACGGTCGTCACCCCTTCGCAGGTCATCCCCGACGACGGCCACCAGGAGATGCGCGACGCGGCGCTCGAAGTGATCCGCGACCTCGGCATCCAGGGCGGCTGTAACATCCAGTTCGCGTGGCACGACGACGGCACGCCGGGCGGCGAGTACCGCGTCGTCGAGGTGAACCCGCGCGTCTCGCGCTCCTCCGCGCTCGCGTCGAAGGCGACCGGCTACCCGATCGCCCGCGTCACCGCGAAGGTCGCGCTCGGCAAGCGGCTCCACGAGATCGACAACGAGATCACCGGCGAGACGACCGCCGCCTTCGAGCCCGCCATCGACTACGTGGTGACGAAGGTGCCGCGGTGGCCCATCGACAAGTTCGACGACGTGGACTTCGAGCTCGGCACGGCGATGAAGTCCACCGGCGAGGCGATGTCGATCGGCCGGACGTTCGAGGAGAGCATGGTGAAGGCGCTGCGCTCCTCCGAGTACGACCCCGCCGTCGACTTCGACGAGGTTGCCGACGACGAGCTGGAGTCGGGGTACCTCGAACGCCCCAGCCCGGACCGCCCGTACGCGATGTTCGAGGCGTTCGACCGCGGCTACGACGTCGACGACGTGATCGACCTCACCGGCATCCACCGCTGGTACGTCGAGCGCTTCGAGAAGATCGCCGCCGGGACCGCGGCGGCCGCGGAAGGCGACTTCACCGAGGCCGCGATGGTCGGCCGCACCGACGCCGAGATCGCGGCGACCGCGACCGCCGGCGGCGTCGACGCCAGCGTCGGCGACGTCGAGACGGCGGTGCCGGACCGCACCTACAAGCAGGTCGACACCTGTGCGGGCGAGTTCGAGGCTTCCACGCCGTACTACTACTCCGCGCGGCTGCCGGAGTTCCTCCGGGGGGCCGACACGGCCGGCGCGGCGAACGAGGTCCGCGTCGACCCCGACGTCGAGAGCGTCGTGGTCGTCGGCGGCGGCCCGATCCGCATCGGCCAGGGCGTCGAGTTCGACTACTGCGCGGTCCACGCGGTGCGCGCGCTCCGCGAGCTCGGCATCGACGCGCACGTGATCAACAACAACCCCGAGACGGTGTCGACGGACTACGACACCTCCGACGGCCTGTTCTTCGAGCCCATCTCCGCGGAGGAGGTCGCCGACGTGATCGAGACGACCGGGGCCGACGGCGTGATGGTACAGTTCGGCGGCCAGACGTCAGTGAACGTGGGCGAGCCGCTCGAATCCGAGATCGAGCGCCGCGGGCTCGACTGCGAGATCATGGGGACGAGCGTCGAGGCGATGGACCTCGCGGAGGACCGCGACCGCTTCAACGTCCTGATGGACGATCTCGGCGTCGCCCAGCCCGACGGCGGCACTGCGACCAGCGAGGCCGAGGCGCTCGAACTCGCCCACGGGATCGGCTACCCGGTCCTCGTGCGCCCCTCCTACGTGCTGGGCGGCCGCGCGATGCGGGTCGTCGAGGACGACGCGGAGCTCGAGGAGTACATCGAGGAGGCGGTCCGGGTCTCCCCCGACAAGCCGATCCTCGTCGACCAGTTCCTCGACGACGCGGTCGAACTGGACGTCGACGCGGTCGCCGACGGGGAGGACGTCCTCCTCGGCGGCGTGATGGAGCACGTCGAGAGCGCGGGCGTCCACTCCGGCGACTCGGCGTGTATGATCCCGCCGCGGTCGCTGGGCGACGAGACGCTCGGTCGGGTCCGCGAGGTCACCGAGGACATCGCCCGCGCGCTCGACACGGTCGGCCTGCTCAACGTCCAGCTCGCGGTCACCGGCGTCGACGACCCCGACGCCGACAGCGAGGTGTACGTGCTGGAGGCGAACCCGCGCTCCTCGCGGACGGTCCCGTTCGTCTCGAAGGCGACGGGCGTCCCCATCGCCAAGCTCGCCGCGAAGGTGATGACCGACGACCTGACGCTCGCCGACCTCGACGCCGACGAGCAGATCCCCGAACACCGCAGCGTGAAGGAGGTCGTCCTCCCGTTCGACCGTCTGCCGGGCTCGGACCCGCGTCTGGGGCCGGAGATGAAGTCGACCGGCGAAGTGATGGGCACGGCGACCTCCTTCGGCAAGGCGTACGACAAGGCGCAGGACTCGACCGGGAAGCCCATCCCCGAGTCCGGCACCGCCGTCGTCGACCTCTCGGCGGAGGAGTTCCCCGACCCCGGCACCGAGGCGGGCGAGGCGCTCGTCGACGGGTACGCGGACCACTTCGAGCTGAGCGAAGCGACGGACCTGATCGAGGCCGCGAAGCGCGGCGACCTCGACCTCATCGTCTCGCGCCAGCGCGACCTGCTGGAGGTCGCCGTCGAGGAGGAGATCACCTACTTCTCGACGCACGCCTCCGCGACGGCGGCGCTGGAGGCGCTCGACCACGCCGGCGACGACCTCGACGTGATGGCGGTCTCCGACCGCCCGAAGCGCGTCGAGCGGTGGGGCGCCGGGGAGTAGTCGGCGCGAGACTCGGCGTATCGTCTGCCCCGTCGACGTTCTCCGGAGCGTCGACTCGGACCCGCGTCCGGTAAGGACGCGATCTGCGGTGATTTAAGTCTCGAACCCCCACGTTTGTACGTATGTCACGCGAGACGGCGAGAGACGCGTTCGTCGTCGTCTCCGTGCTGGTGGTCGTCGTCATCGTGGCCGGCCAGCTCGCCGGTCAGCCGGTCCTCTTGGGGTACGTGACCTCGGGGAGCATGGCGCCGACGCTGGAGACCGGCGACGGGTTCGTCGCCGTGCCCGCCGCGGTGTCCGGACCTATCGACACGGGAGACGTCGTCGTGTTCAAGGCCGTTTTCGGCGGCGTCTCCGGCGTTCGCGGGTTCCCGAGAATCTGATCTCGCGCCCGGTCGGCCGAAGCGAGTGGCGCGGCTACAGCGCTTCCAGCGTCGCTCGCTCCACCTCGGTCGCGGCCATCGCCTCGCCGCCGTACTCGGCGATGAACTCCTCGGCGTCGCCGTCCTCGCTGAACGGGACCAGGTCGGGCCCCATCGCGCCGATGACCTCGCTCCGCACGACGACCGTCAGCTCCGGCTCGCGGGCGAACGCCTCGCTCTCGACGTGGGAGGAGAACATCGTGTCGCCGCCCTCCTCGAACACCTCCTGGTCGACCGCCGAGTAGTCCGTGAGGAACGTCGCCAGCGCGGTCCGGCCCTGGTCTTCGGCGTCGAAGCGATACCTGTAGGTACAGGTCCCGCTACAGAACTGCGCCGGGCGTCCGCCCTCCGGCTCGTCGTCCTCGAAGTGGACCTGGCCGACCGTGCCGGGGTGGTCCGAGACGATCATGCCGCACTGGTCGCAGGCCTGGTCCTCGTCGATGGAGACGGGGCTGATCGACGCCGACTCGTCGCCCGCACAGCCGGCGAGACCGGCGACGCCCGCCGCGGCGACGCCGCCGAGCAGCGCCCGCCGAGAGAGCGACGACTCGTGGGCAGACCGGTTCGTCTGCGCGTCGGATCTGGCCGTCGACGGATCGGTCGAGTTCATATCTCTCACTTACCGAACTGCCCTCTTAGCCCCTCGGGACGCGTTCAACGGTTCGTTCGAGGAACGAACCAGACCTGATAAGTCGTCGCCGATCGAAGCTCGCGCGTGGCAGTTTTCGACCCCGACACCGCCCGGTCGCGTCGCGTCCGGCTCGCGGCCGTCGGCCTCGTCGCGCTCGCCGCGGTCGCGACGGCCGGCGCGTTCGCAGCCGACCCGAGCGACTCGGTCCCCGAACCGGTCGCGTACGACGACGCGGTCGAACTGGGGCTCTCCTCGGAGACGGACGCGCTGATGGCCGGGGAGGCGACGCTCCCCCGGGTCCAGGTGTTCTACTCGCAGCTCCAGTACGTCGTCGGCTACAACGGGGTCGGCTCGTTCGTCGCGTCGCTGTCGGACGGGCGGACCGACCGGCAGTTCGGCTACCCCCTCGTCGCGTACGTCGACACGTTCGACCACCGGAGCCCGCGCACGACCGACTCGGGGCTGCTCGCCGCGAGCGGGTCCGGAGGGTGGACGCCGGTGGCGGAGGCCCGGTACGTCGTCGGCAGCGACGCGCACACTCCGGCGGGCGAGACGGCCGTCCCGTTCGCGACCGAGGAGGCGGCCGCGGCGTTCGCGGCCGAGCACGGCGGCTCGGTCGTCGGCTGGGCGGGCGTTCGCGATCGGTCGTTCGGCGTCGGCTCCGCGGCGCTCGTGCGGGGCACCGGCCCGGAGCGCTGGCGGGCGGCCGACCGGCGGATCGCCGCGGCGGAGCGGCGGGCCGACCGACCGGTCTCGGTCGTCGTCGGCGAGGACGCGCCGACGATAGCCGCGGCGGTCGACGCGGCGCCGGCGAACACGACCGTCGTGGTCCCCCCCGGAACGTACGAAGAGACGGTGACCGTGAACCGGTCCGTGACGATCGCCGGCGGCGGGGTTCGGGGAGCGGGGACCGGACCGACCCGCGTCCGCGGGGACGGAAACGGCTCGGTGGTCACGGTCCGCGCGCCGGACGTGGCGCTCACCGGGCTCCGGATCGAAGGGACCGGGAACCGGACGCGTGACCCGGACGCGGCCCGCGAGTCGCGCGACCCCGAGGGCGGCACGTGGGACACGAACATCCAGCTGGGATACGGCTACGGCGACGCGGGGATCAAGGCGGTCGGCGCGCCGGGGCTGGTCGTCGACGACGTCGTCGTCGACACGAACGCGAGCGGGCTGCTGCTCCGCGAGGGCTCCGACGCGACCGTCACGGAGCTCCGCGTCGACGGGACCGACGAGTGGCAGGACGGGTTCATGGGTATCACCGGAATGGAGTCCCGCGTCACCGTCGCCGACAGCCGGTTCGAGGGCGGCCGCGACGGGATCTACCTCCACCGCGCGGACGGCTCCGTCGTGCGGAACTCGACGTTCGCGGACAACCGGTACGGGACGCACCTCATGTACACCGGCGACGCGCTGGTGGCCGACAACGCGTACCGGAACGAGCTGTTCGCCGGCATCACCGTGATGACCCGGCCCGCCGGCAACGTGATCGTCGGCAACGACGTCCGGGGGTCGAGCGCGGGGATCCAGGCGTCGGGGACGAAGACGTACCTCGGCTACAACACGCTGGTCGGCAACGAGCTGGGCTTCTCCACGAGCGCCCGCGGGTCGCTGTACGAGCACAACGTCGTCGTCGACAACGAGCTCGGCGCGCGCGCGACGACCGTGGTCCCGTCGAGCCGGGTCGTCGCGAACGACTTCGTCGGCAACGGGGACCACGCCGCCGCCGGTGCCGGCGCGCTGCGGGTGTGGGCCGACGGCGACCGCGGGAACTACTGGGAGGGCGCGAACGTCGGGCCGCAAGACGCCGGGAGCCGCGCGTACCGCCCGACGTCGCCGGTCGACGCGGCGCTCCACCGCGAGGCGAGCGCGGTCACGGTTCGCGAGTCGCCCGCCGCCCGGCTCCTCGACCGCCTCCGCGGGACCGTTCCGGGCGCGCGGTCCGGAAGCATCGTCGACCCGGCGCCGGCGCCCGCGCCGTACCATCCGGAGCGAGTCGACGCCGCGACGGCCGGCGCCGACGCGGACCGACCGATCCCGACCGATTGGCGGTCCGCGCTCGGGGAGTCGGCGAACGCCACGGCGCTCCGCGGCCCGACGCCGCGGCCCCCTTCCGACCGACTCGCGACCGCGGGGGGCAGGCGATGACCGACGAACCGTCCGCGACGCTCGACGGGGTCACGCGCACGTACGGCGGCGTCCCCGTCCTCACCGACGTGTCGCTGTCCGTGGGAACGGGCGTCACCGCGGTCGTCGGTCCCAACGGCTCCGGGAAGTCGACGCTGCTCGGCGTGCTCGCCGGTGCGGTCGATCCGACGGCCGGAACGGTCCGGTACCGGTACGGCGGCCCGCGCGAGGGCGGGGACAAGCGCGTCGGCTACCTCCCGCAGCGGGTCCCGTTCCGCGACGGTCTCACCGCCCGCGAGACGCTCGGGTTCTACGCGGCGCTCGTCGACGGCGACCCGGACGCCGCGCTGACGGGGGTGGGGCTCGCCGACGCGGCCGGCAAGCGCGTCGAGGCGCTCTCGGGCGGGATGCGCCGGTTGCTCGGGATCGCGCAGGCGACGCTCGGCGACCCGGCGGTCGTCGTCCTCGACGAGCCGACCAGCGGCCTCGACCCCGAGATGCGCGAGCGGGCGTTCCGGGCGGCGGCCCGCGCGGGCGACGACGCGGCCGTCGTCGTGAGCTCGCACGACCTCGACCTCGTCGACGCGCACGCGGACGCCGTCGTCGTCCTCCGCCGCGGGTCCGTCGCCGCGGCGGGACCCCGCGAGCGACTGCTCGCCGAGCACGACGCCGCCGACGTCCGCGAGCTGTACCGCGCCGTGGTCGGCGGCTCGCCGGACGGACCGGGAGTCGACGACGAGGGGAGCGACGGCGACGCCGACGGCGAGCGGGACGCGGAGTCGGTCCACGTCGCGGGGGTGTCGGACCGATGACGAGCGCGGCCGCGGGCGTCTGGCTCGTCTTCCGCCGCGAGCTGGCGACGGTGCGCCGGACGCCGGGGTACGCCGTCCTCGCTATCGGGCTGCTCGTCGTCCTCGGCGGGCTCGTCGCGGTCGGCGGCGGCGGCGCGACCGGGTTCGTCCCAGCGGTCGTCGACCTGCTGTTGCCGACCGAGGTGCTGGTGCCGCTGCTCGCGGTCGTGTTGGGCTACCGCGCGCTGTTCGCCGACGCCGCGAGCGGCGAGCTCGCCGTGATCCGGACGTACCCCGTGAGCGCGGCCGAGTACGTCCTCGGGGTGCTGCTGGCGCGGACGGCCGCGCTCGTCGCGATCGTCGGCGGGCCGTTCGCGCTCGTCGGCGCGTACGTCTGGCTCACCGCCGCCCCGGACACGGGCATCTTCGCCACCCACGCCGGCGTCGACTCGCCGGTGCTCTTCGTCCGGTTCCTCGCGCTCGTCGTCCTGTTCGGCGCGGCGTACCTGTCGCTGTCCGCGGCGGTGTCGGTGGTCGCGACGAGCCGACGGAGCGCGGTCGCGCTCGCCGTCCTCGCGCTGCTCGCGGGGGTCGTGGGCGGCGACCTCGCGATCCTCCGGGCGCTGTCGGCCGGCGGCTCGGCGAGCGGGGTCGCGGGGTCGATCGCGCTCACGCCCAACGGGGCGTTCAGGGGGCTCGTCTTCGAGCACGTGATCGGCGTCGCCTTCGCGCCGGAGGGCGGGTTCGTCGCGAGCGGCCGGGCGGTCGCCTCGCTCGTCGGCTGGACCGTCGGCGGGGGCGTCGCGGCCGCGGCGATCCTCGCGTTCCGGTCGCACGTCGACGTGGCGCTCGAGCGGACCCGCGGACGGTTCCGACAGTGAGCCTACGGGACCGGGAGGCTCTTCTTGGGACGTCCGACGCGCCCTCGGCGGCGCGTCACTCGGTCGCGGCGTCGTCGCCGACCGCCCCCGGCGCGTGCGCGTACACCGCGTAGAGGACGAGGGCGGCGATCAGGAAGTCGAAGCTGTGTGCGAGGAGGTGGTGGACCGGCATCGGCACGACCCCGAGAACGGTCCCCGCGCCGACGACCGACCGGGCCAGGAGCGCGCCGACGGCGAGGGAGATCAGTCGGTACTGCGCCCGTCGGCGGCGTCGGTACGCGGCGAGACTGACGGCGAAGAGGAGACTGGTCCCGAGTCCGGCGGCGACCACGACCGCCAGGATCGGGAGCGACCCCTCTACCGACCACCCGGCGAGCGCCGACACCGACCCCGAGAGCGATCCCGTCACGTTCCCCCCTTCGGCGGCGACGGATAAGAAGACACTCCCGGTCGCCGTTCTCAGACGGGGGGACCGCACGAGCCCCTTTTATGCCGTCCGACGGTAGCACGAACAGTCAGAAATGTCGGACACCAGAGCCCGGATCCGACGTCACGTCCGCGGCACGCCCGGCGTCCACTTCAACCGGATCAGCCGCGAGCTCGACATCGCGACGGGGCAGACGCAGTACCACCTCCGGCGGCTCGTCCGCGACGGCGAGCTGGCTGTCGAGCGGATCGGCGGGCGCGCGCACTACTTCGACCCGGACACGGACGCGTGGGACCGGCGGACCCTCGCGTTCCTCAGGCGCGAGACCGCGCGGGAGATCGTCGTCCGGCTCCACGCGTCGGGGCCGACCCGGCCGGCGGCGCTCGCGGACGGCCTCGACCTCGCGAAGAGCACGGTGTCGTGGCACGTCTCGACGCTCGCCGACCACGGGATCGTCGAGAAGTCGCCCGACCGCCCGATGACGGTCTCGCTGGCCCGCCCCGACCGGACGGCGGCGCTGCTCGACGAGGTGTCGCCCTCGCTGCCCGACCGGCTCGTCGACCGCTTCGTCCGCACCGTCGACTCGCTCCTCGACGCCGAGGGCTGACCCGTTCGCCGTTCGCACCAGATCGGTTAGCGCCCCGGGACGCGTTCGTCCCGTATGGGCATTCTCACCGGGACCGGGGCACTCCGGTCGCTCGTCGCGGGCGTCGGGACGGCGACCTGCGGACCGAGCGGGTCTCTCTACGCGACCGACTCGCTCGGCCTCGGCGTCTTCCTCCTCGTCGGACTGCTCGGCGGCGCGCACTGTCTCGGGATGTGCGGGCCGCTCGTCACCACCTACGCCGACCGGATGCGGGCCGGCGAGGGGGGCGGCGGGCGCGGGCGCGACGACGACCTCACCGTGCGGCAGGTGCGCCAGCACGCGCTGTTCAACCTCGGTCGGACGGCGAGCTACTCGGTCCTCGGCGGCCTCTTCGGGCTCGCCGGGAGTCTCGCGTTCGTCACTGGCCGCACGGTCACCGCCGTCGCCGACGACGTCCACGCGCTCACCGGCGTTCTCGTCGGCGCGGCGATCATCGCCGTCGGCGCGCGGTACGCGCTCCGACTGAAGCTGGAGTCCGTCCCGATACCGGGGTTCGACCGGGCCGCGAGCGCGGTGAGCGACCGGATCGTCGCCCGCGTCGACGCGTGGGTCGGCGACTGGCGGATCGCCGGGCTCGGGGCGGCCCACGGGTTTCTGCCGTGCCCGCTCCTCTACCCGGCCTTCCTGTACGCGTTCGTCCAGGGGAGCGCGCTCGGCGGGGCCGCGTCGCTGGGGCTCCTCGGCCTCGGGACGGTGCCGTCGATGCTGCTGTTCGGCACCGTGTTCGGGTCGATCCGCCTCGAGACACGGCTCCGGATCCACCGCGTGCTCGGCGTCGCGTTCGTCGCGCTCGGGTACGTCCCGCTCCAGCACGGGCTCGCGACGCTCGGCGTCCCGCTCCCGCACCCGCCGATCCCGTACTACGCCCCCTTCTGAGCGGTCCGGCGGCGGAGCGGAGCGACGTCCCGTCGCCGCCGCGGGATCGGCGGGTGAGCCGGCCGGGCCCGTTCGTCGATCGCACCAGACGCGTTATGCGCCGCTCGCCCGATCCCTCGGACATGAAGCGCCGAACGCTGCTCGCCGGCGTCGGAACGGCGGCCGCCGGGTCCGTCGCGGGCTGTACCTCGCGCCTGTTCGGGGGGAGTCCGGACGGCGTCGTGCTCAGCCCGCAGGAGGACCAGCTCGCGGACAGCGCGGACCTCGCGTACCCGGCGTACGGCCAGCCGCTCCCGTCGTTCGAGCTCCCGGCCCCGCTCGCGGACGAGACGGTCGACAGCGACGCGCTCGACCGCACCGCCCTCGTGACCGGCGTGTTCACCTTCTGTCCCGTCGAGTGTTCGATCCTGCTCCGCCAGTGGGTGATGGTCCAGCGCCGCGTCGCGGAGGCGGGACTGACCGACGACGTGTACTTCCTCCCGATCACCTTCGACCCCGAGCGCGACGACGCGGCGGCGCTCCGCGAGAACGCCGAGACGATCGGCGTCGACCGCGACGCCGGCAACTGGCGCTACCTCCGCCCCGAGACGCCGGCCCGCGCGAAGACCGTGGTCGAGGACCGGCTGGGGATCGGGTTCGAGCGGACGACCGAGAGCGACCGCCTCCCGGGGTACGACTTCACGCACCTCGTCGTCACGCTGCTCGTCAACCCGGACGGCGTCGTCGAGCGGGCCTACCGCGGCGAGCGCGTCGACCCGGAGCGCGTCGCCGCGGACGTCGAGCGGGTCGTGGCCGCGTTCGCGGACGACTGACCCGGCGCGGCGGTGGCCCTGCGGAGTCGCGCCTCGGGGTCGCTCCGCGTCGCACACCGGCGGTCGCGTGAGGGGGCGGATTCCACCGAGGGGAACGCACAAGCCGCCCGCCGCCCTCCGGAGCGGTGTGAACGTCGACGTGCTGCTGTACGACGGGTTCGACGAACTGGACGGGATCGGCCCGTACGAGGTGTTCGACTACGCGCTCGGCTTCGCCGCCGAGGGAAACGAGAGCGACGAGGGCGACGACGCCGAGAGACCGGGTCGCGTCCGGTACGTCACCCTCGACGACCGCGACCGGGTGACGGCGAGCCACGGGACCCGCGTCGGAGTCGACGGGACGCTTCCGGACGCGAACGCCGACGACGCCCCCGACCTGCTCGTCGTCCCCGGCGGCGGCTGGAGCGCGCGCGACGAGGAGGCGAGCGCGTGGGCCGAGGCGCAGAAGGGCGACGTGCCGGACGCGCTCTCCGCGCACCACGCGGCGGGCACCCGGATCGCCTCGGTGTGTACCGGGTCGATGCTGCTCGCGGAAGCGGGCGTCACCGACGGCCGTCGGGCCGTCACGCACGCCGACGCGGTCGATGAGCTCCGGGAGTCCGGCGCGGAGGTCGTCGACGCGCGCGTCGTCGACGACGGCGACCTCCTCTCGGCGGGCGGGGTCACCTCCGGCATCGACTTGGCGCTGTACGTCGTCGAGCGCGAGTTCGGAAGCGACGTCGCCGACCGCGTGGCGACGGTCATCGAGTACGAGCGGCGGTACGAGGTCGCGGCGTAGGCCGACGGCGTCAGTCGTCGCCGTCGTTCGGGAGAGGAACGTCGCCGTCGCCGTCTCGCTCGTCGCCCGTGGTCTCGCCGTCGGCGTCGACGGTGATCACGGTACAGTCGAGCTGGCCGCGGAGGAACTCGTCGATGTCGGGGTCGGAGAGCAGCTTCTGGACCATCCGCCGCCACCGCCCGGCCTGCTTCGAGCCGATGACGACGACGTCGGCCCCCTCCGCCACGATCTCTTCGAGGATCGTCTCCTCGACGAGGAACCCGCGGCGGACGACGTAGCGGACGCGGTCGAGCCGGCCGATCCGCTCTTCGACCGCGCGCTTGAGGTCGCTGCGAGAGACGCCGCCGGAGCGCTGGAACAGGTCGACGTGGAGCACGGTGAGGTCGGCGTCGCGCTCCTCGGCGACGCGGGCCGCTTCTCGGAGCGTCGCCGCCGAGTGCGACGAGGGAGGGAATCGAACCGGGACCACGACGAGGGTCATGTCGAACCGGTCGCGCTCGTAACCTAAATACACTGTCGGTGTGGCGACTCCCCGCGGTCGACGGCGCGCGGGCGACCCCGAGAGATCAGTCGTGGCCGGCGATCGGGACCGGCTCGTACGGCTCGGCCAGCCAGTCGAGGTCGGAGTCGGAGAGGTCGATGTCGAGCGCCTCGACCGCGTCGACGACGTACTCCGGCTTCCGCGCGCCGACGATCGGCGCGTCGACCGCGTCCTGGTGGAGCAGCCACGCAAGCGCGATCTGCGCCATCTTCACCCCCTTCTCGGCGGCGAGCTCCTCGACCCGCTCGTTGGTCTCCTTCCCGCCGTCGACCGCGTACGTCTCCAGCCGCTCGTGGAGGTACTGGTCCGTCTCGCCCCGGACGGTCGTCTCCAGCTCGTCGTGCGGGCGCGTCAGGAACCCGCGGGCGAGCGGGCTCCACGGGATCAGGCCGACGCCGCGCTTCTCGCAGAGCGGGACCATCTCGCGCTCCTCCTCGCGGTACGCGAGGTTGTAGTGGTTCTGCATCGTGACGAACGGCTCGTGGCCGCCGCGCTCGGCCGCGTGGAGCGCCGCCGCGAACTGGTGGGCCCACATCGACGACGCCCCGAGGTGTCTGACGTCCCCGCGCCGCACGGCGTCGGTGAGCGTCCGCAGCGTCTCCTCGATCGGCGTGTCGTCGTCCCAGCGGTGGATCTGGTAGAGGTCGATCGCGTCCGTGCCGAGCCGGTCGAGGCTGTTCGACAGCTCCTGTTCGATCGCCTTCCGCGAGAGCCCGCCCGAGTTCGGGTCCTCGTCGTCCATCTGGAAGTACACCTTCGTCGCGATCACCTGCCGGTCGCGGTCGTACCCCTCTAGCGCCTCGCCCAGCACCCGCTCGCTCTCGCCGGTGTTGTACGCGTTCGCGGTGTCGAAGAAGTTGACCCCGTGTTCGATCGCGGTGTCGACGACCGCCTGGGCCTCGTCGGCCGAGAGGTGCCACTCGGCGTCGCCGCCGAAGGTGTTGGTCCCGATCCCGATCCGGCTCACCTTCGTCCCCGAACTCCCGAGCGTGGTGTACTCCATACGACGGCCACGCGCGGCGGGTACGAATGCGTTCGGTTCGCGCTCCTCGCCGTCGTCTTTATCACTGTGCCGCCGAAGCGGAACGTGATGAGTCGGGTCGAAACGACGCGCTCGCGGGGGCGATAGCCGTGGACCAACTCCCCACCGACCGGCTCTCGCCGCTGGCGAGCCGCGTCGACGACGTCCTCGCCCTGTACGGGTACGAGATGCGGCCGGCGATCGACGCCATCGACGACGCCGTGACCGGCTACGGCGGCCTGTTCGACCCGACGACGACCGACGCCGAGATCCGGACCGCGGTCGAGGCGGTCCTCGCCGCCGACCCGCCGCCGACGGGCGACGACCGACGCGAGTCCCCCGACGAGGTCGTCCTCTACGTCGACGGGAGTTCGCGCGGCAACCCGGGGCCTGCCGGCGCGGGGGCCGTGCTGCTGGTCGACGACGACCCCCTCGGACAACTGGGTCGACCCGTCGGGGCGCGCGCCGAGAACAACACCGCGGAGTACGCGGCCCTCCACCTCGGGCTGGAGGCGCTGGCCGCGCGCTGTGACCCGACCGCCGTCGAGGTCCGGATCGACTCGCGGACCGTCATCGACGACATCTGGGGCGAAGGCGACGGGGTCGCGTCGGCCGCGCCGTACCGCCCCGCGATCCGGGACCGCATCGCCGCGCTGCCCGCCTGCGAGTGGACCCACCTGGTCGACAGCGACCCGAACCCGGCCGACGCCCGCGCCGCCGTCGGCGCGGACATCGCCGCGCTCGGTCCGTGACGGGGGGCGGGGAGTCGCGGGCGCGCTACGACCGGTCCGCGTCGTCGTCCTCGGGCGAGACGACCTCCGAGTCTCCCGACGGGGGGTCGAGGCGGACGGCGTGGCGCGTGTGGCGCGCGTGCGTCTGCGCCCAGCGTCGCGCGGGCCGCTCCGCGAGGAACCGCTCGCCGCCCGGGCAGCGCTCGCAGCGGGCGGTCCACGGATTCACGTCGTCCGGGTAGTGGCCGGTGTGTCGCTCGTGGTCGAGCGCGAACTGCTCGACCGCGTGGCCCCCGGGCGGGATCTCCTCGACCTCGCGGTCGAGGCGCCACTCGCGGCCGCACCGCTCGCAGGAGACGGTCGGTGCCTCCCGTTCGTCGTCGGGGAACGCGTCGTCGGTCACGGGGGCGCTTCGGTCCGCGGGCACTTGAACGCCGCCGCCGCGACGCGCCGACCCCGCCTCACAGCGCCGGCGGCTCGCCCCGGCCGATCACGATCTCTTGGCCCTCGACGTCTTCGAGGGCGGCGACGCGGCCGCCGATCTCGACGCGGCCGCTCTCGGTCTCGACGACGAGCGACGCCACCTCCTCGGTCTCGACGATCGCGACGTCGACGACCTTCCCGCGGACCGTCACCTCCTCGCCGGTCTCGATGTCGCGGCCCTCGACGGTCGCGTAGAACTCCTCGTCGTCGAACTCGCGGACGTCCTTCACGGCCCGGCGGATGGAGGCGTAGCGGCGCGGGAACGGTCGCTCCTCCCCGTCGGCGGCGAGCGTCTCCGCGGTCGTCCACAGGACCGTCCCGAAGAAGCCCGAGACGAGGAAGCCGAGCGCGGAGCGGTTGAAGATGACGCCGTAGCGCTCGCGGTCGTCCCGGAGCGCGTCCTGGGTGGCGTACACGGAGTACTCGCCGTCGCCGACCGCGAGGACCGGCGTGGTGATGCCGCGGCGGGCGCGGGCGATCGTCGCGACTTCGAGGTAGTCGAACTCCGTCGGGTCGGGCGCGTTCGACGCCGGGGTGACGAGCAGTTCGACGCTGACGCCGGCGGCGACCTTCGCGGCGAGCTCGTCGCGGAACCGCCGGAGGAGCCCGGGCGTGAGCGACAGCGCGAGCTCGTACTCCGCGTTCGCGATGACCTCCTCGAGGTACCGGAGGATCGTCGAGCGCGACTTGACGAGCGACACCGCTTCCGTCTCCCGGGTCGGCGCGGTGTACCGCGCCTCCAGCTCGTCGACCATCTCGGTGAACGACGAGCGCAGTTCGCCGAAGGCGTCCTCGGGGTCGACGGCGACGATCTTCATCGGCCGCGACTCGCGCAGCTCGACCAGCCCGCGGTCGGAGAGGCTCCGGACGGTGTCGTACACCCGCGGCTGCGGGATGTCGGTCCGGTCGGCGATGTCGCTCGCCGTCAGTTCCCCGTGTTCCAGCACCGCGAGGTAGGCGTCGATCTCGTACTCGCCGAGGTTGAATCGGTCTCCGACGCGATCGAGCGTGTCCCGGAGATCGTCTGTCATACCGGGAGAAGGGGGGCGGGGATTATAACTTCTTACTATGAGCCGAGTTGTACGCGTTTTCGGAGTCACCTCCTCCGCTCGGCGCGTCCGGCTCCCGGCCGTCGGTTCTCCCCCCGCGGCCGTTCGCGTGGAGAAACGCTTTTTCGGGTGGCCGACGGCGAATCGGCATGGTCTTTCGGGACGGGACGGCGGTCGTGGGGGTCATCTCGCGGGCCGCCGAGGTCGCGGCTCGGCTCGCGGACCTCCCGGGAGCCGGCCTGCTGACCGTCGTCGCGTCGCTCGCGGTCGGCGTCGTCCTCGCCAACTTCCTCGTCCGGCTGATCGGTCGGCCGGTGGCGCGCCGCGTGTCGCGACAGAGCGTCGCGCAGACCATCGTCCGCGGCGTCCGGGCGGGGACGATCGGGGCCGCGCTCCTCGTCGGTCTCGGGGCCGCCGGGTTCCGGTTCTCCGACCTCCTCCTCGGGACGGCGGTGTTCTCGGCGGTCATCGGTATCATCCTCGCCCCGATCGTCGGGAACTTCATCAACGGCGTGTTCGTCCTCGCCGACCAGCCGTTCGAGATCGGCGACATGATCGAGTTGGAGGACGGGACCGCGGGGTTCGTCGAGGACATCACGATCCGGTACACGAAGATATTCACGGTCGACAACACCTTCCTCGTCGTTCCGAACGGGACGATGCGCGAGCGCGACGTGACGAACCTCTCGGCCGAGGACGAGCGGACGCGGCGGTCGATCGACGTCCTCGTCACCTACGAGAGCGACGTCCCCGAGGCGCGTCGGACCATCGAGCGCGCCGCGCGGGACTGCGACGCCGTCATCGACGGCGGGCCCGACATCCGGATCGGCGTGGCGCGGTACATGGCCGGCCCCGACTGTCGACTCCACGAGTTCGGCGACAACGGGATCCTCCTCCGGCTCCGCTATTGGGTGAAGAAGCCGTACAAGCTGTCGAAGGTCCAGTCGGACGTCAACACCCGGATCCGAGAGCGACTGGCCGACGCGGACGTGGAGATGGCGTACCCGCACCGCCACCTCGTCTTCGACGACACCTCGGGGGTGGCCAGGGTCAACGCCGAGGCCGGTGCGCGGACCGCTCCGGACTCCGACGCGCTGCGCCAGCGCGGGGACCGCGACGGCGACGCCGCGGGCGACGCTGGCACCGCCGTAGAGGACGTCTCCGCCGACGCCGACCGCGACGACCGCGGCGACGGCGGAGCGGGCCGGTGACCGGATCGGAAGCCTGATAGAGCGCGCCCGTCGTTCTACCCCAGTGAGCGACGAGCCCGCTGCCGACCCGGACGACCCCTCCGACGACGGTCCGGCCGGCGGAGCCGACGAGGCCTCCATTGACGACGGTCCGGCCGGCGGCCCCGACGACGGCCCCCTCGACGGCGGGTCGATCACCGAGGGGAGCCTCCTCCGACCGCTGTTCCGCCTGGCGTGGCCGATCGTCGTCATCCAGCTGTTACAGGTCACGTACAACATCGTCGACACCCTCTACCTCGGCCGCTTCTCGGCGGAGGCCGTCGGCGCGATCAGCCTCGCGTTCCCCCTGATCTTCCTGCTGATCGCGGTCGCCGGCGGCTTCACCACGGCGGGCGCGATCCTCGTCGCGCAGTACACCGGGGCCGACGGCGACGGCTCCGCGGGGCTCGTGGCGGGACAGACGATATTCACCGTCTCCGTGCTCTCCGTGCTGATCGGGATCGGCGGCTACTTCTACACCCGCCCGGCCCTCGAGATCCTCCCGAGCGACGCGGAGACGGCGGCGACGGTGATCCCGCTCGCGGCCGACTACATGGAGGTCATCTTCGCCGGGATCCCCCTGATGTTCGGCTTCTTCGTCTTCTCGGCGCTGATGCGCGGTTACGGCGACACGCGGACGCCGATGGCGGTGATGTTCGTCTCCGTCCTGCTGAACGTCCTCCTCGACCCGTTCTTCATCTTCGGCTTCGAGGGGAACCCGCTGTTCGCGTGGCTCGCCGCGGTGCCCGGCCTCGCGGCGCTCGACCCGGTCGCGCTGGAGGCGACCCTGCTCTCGATGACGGGGATCACCGGCATCGGGATCCGGGGCGCCGCGCTCGCGACGATCCTCTCGCGCGGCGTCGCGACCGCCATCGGCCTCTGGATCCTGTTCGGGACCGGGTACGGGCCCGACGTGACGCTCGGCCACCTCGCGCCCGACCTCGACTTCATCCGCGACATCTTCCGGCTCGGCCTCCCCTCCAGCGTCGAGCAGACGACGAGCGCGCTCGCGATGATCACGCTCACCGCGATGATCGTCACGTTCTCGCCGCCGGTCGTCGCCGCCTACGGGCTCGGCAACCGGCTCATCTCCCTCGTTTTCCTGCCCGCGATGGGGCTCGGCCGCGCCATCGACACGATGGTCGGGCAGAACCTCGGCGCGAACCGCGCCGACCGCGCGGGCAAGGCGGTGAAGTTCGCCGCCACGACCGGCGCGGGCGTGATGTTCCTCGTCGCGGTCGTCGCCGTGACGTTCACCGAGCCAATCGTCGGGGCCTTCCTCGGCGACGTGCCGGACGCGCCGGCGACGATCGGCTACGCGGTCGAGTACGTGCGGATCCGCTCGGTGGAGTTCGCCTTCATCGGCGTCTCGCAGGTGATCCTCGGCGCGTTCCGCGGGGCCGGCAACACGAAGACCGCGATGGTCATCTCGATCGTCACGCTCTGGGTGGGGCGTGTCGCGAGCGTGGCCTACCTCGTGTTCGTGGCCGGCTGGGGCGAGACCGGGGTCTGGGTCGGCATGGCCCTCGGGAACGTCCTCGGGGCCATCCTCGGCGTCGCGTGGTTCTCGCGCGGTACGTGGACCGATCGGTACATCGACGAGCCCGAGCCCGGCGTCGACCCCGTCGGAGACGACTGACCGGCAGGTCTGCGGCGCGACGGGGAGGCGACCCTCGGCGCGACGCCGCGGTCAGTGCCGGAAGAGGTACACAGCGTCCCCGTCGCGGAGGAGACAGAACCGCGCACCGTCGTTCTCCGGAAACGTCGTCCCCGCCTGCTTCGTGACGAACAGCCGCGAGAAGACGTCCTCGCACACCGGACAGACAGTCTCCTCGCGGTTCTCCCAGAGGCTCGTCGCGCCGGAGTCGCGGAGCTGTTTCAGTTCGTGGCGGTGGTCGTGGACGTCGAAGCCGCTCATGTGCGGGGGTTCGTCGGCGGGGTGTTGAACGTGTCCTCGCGAGTCTCAGTTCGGAGAACGCGGCCTCAGTTCCCCAGCCGCATCGGCTGAGCCTCTCCGTAGGTGAGCGTCCGCCACACCCACTCGACGGGGCCGAACCGGAAGTACCGCAGCCAGAGCACAGAAAGCGGGACCTGGACCGCCCAGATCGCGACGACGATCCCCATCGCCTCGACGCGGCTGACGGAGCCGAACAGCCCGAGCCCGTGGCCGTAGAATATCGTCGTCGCGACGACCGTCTGGAGGAGGTAGTTCGTGAACGCGGTGCGGCCGACCGCGGCGAGCGCGCGGGTCGCGAGCCCCTCCCCGCGCCACCGAACGAACAGGGTGACGAGGCCGACGTAGCCGCCGGCGACGAGAAGGCTCCCGACGTAGTTGAACTGCCGCCAGTAGAGCGCGGCCCCGGCGCTCCAGTCGTTCGCCTCGACGTACGCGACGCCCGCGACGACGATCCCGACGCCGACGACCCCGCCGGCGACGAGCCGGCGGTAGAACGCCGTCGAGCGCTCGTCGGTCAGCACGCCCTTCTTGTACAGCGCCATCCCGAGCAGCATCACGCCGCCGACGCGCCAGAAGCTCTGGCCGATGAACCCGGACGTCTGTCGCTGGAACGACGAGGAGACGCGGTGGCTCATCTGGTCGAGCCAGCCGCCGCGGTAGGTGGCCACCTGCTCTCGGATCGCGGCCTCCGCGGGCTGCCACTGGGCGGCGATCGCCTCGCCCCCGATCGACACCGCGGCGAACAGCTCGATGGCGGGGACGAACAGCAGGAACACCCCCGCGAGCGTGGTGAGCCGCCGCGCGTCGAGGTCGCGGACGAACAGCAGGAAGATGCCGGTGAGCCCGTAAGTGACGAGGATGTCGCCGTACCACAGCAGGTACGCGTGGAGGAGCCCGATCGCGATCAGCACCGCGGTCCGGCGGAGGTGGAGGCGGGCGGCGTCTTGGCCCTTCTCCTCCTTGCTCTCGACGAACAGGAGGACGCCGGCGCCGAACAGCGCCGAGAACAGCGTGATGAACTTCGCCTGCGCGAACACGTGGCCGAGGAACCACGTCCAGTAGTCGAGCCCGGTGAAGTCGCCGTAGACGGTGGGGTTGAGCAGGGTCTGCTCGGGCATCGAGAAGACGCGGATATTGATGACGAGGATGCCGAGCAGCGCGAAACCACGGAGCGCGTCGAGGCTGGTGATCCGGTCGGAGGGCGGCGTCGGGCCGGGGTCGCGGGTCACGAGTTGTCACCGCGAACGCCGCCCAGCACCGAATAGGTTCCCATCACGGTCAGGCGATCAGTCCAGCCGCACCGCCGCGCCGGTCTCCGCCGAGCGGTAGATCGCGTCGACGACCCGCTGGACGCGCAGCCCCTCCTCGACGGTGTTGATCGACGGCGGCTCGCCCGCGGCGGCCGCCTCGAGGAACGTCGCCTGCTCGGCGGCGTGCGCGTCGCCGTCGCGCGTCTCCACGGTCGCATCCGTGAGGTGGTGTCCGCCGCCGACTCCGGCCTCGTGGACGGTGAGGTCGTCGCTGCCGCGGTCGAACGTCGCGCCCGCCTCGGTGCCGCGGACGACGAACTCGTCGGTCGTCGGCCGATTCGTCGCCCACGCGACCTCCAGGGAGACGGTGCTGCCGTCGGCCGCGCGGACGAACGCCGACGCGGAGTCGTCGACGTCGAACCCCTCCGGGCCGACGTCGTCGCCCCACATGTGGACGTACGCGTAGTCGTCGCGGCCGCCGAACTCCGACCGCGTCTCCCCGGTGACCTCGACGACCTCCGGGTGATCGAGGAAGTAGAGCGCCAGGTCGATCGCGTGGACGCCGATGTCGATGAGCGCGCCGCCGCCGGCGACGTCCGCCGACGTGAACCACGAGCCCCGTCCGGGGACGCCGCGCCGCCGGACGTAGTTCGCCTCGACGTGGGTGGTCTCGCCGAACCGCCCCGCGTCCTGGTAGTGTTTGATCACCTGGACCGGCTCCGCGAACCGGTTGTTGAAGCCGACCATACAGAACCCGTCGGCGTCGCGGGCGACGTCGGCGATGCGCTCGGCGCTCTCGAGCGTGTGCGCAAGCGGCTTCTCCAAGAGGACGTCGAGGCCGGCGGACAGCGCCGACGTCGCGTACTCCTCGTGGAACCGGTTCGGCGTGGTGACGAACACGGCGTCGCAGTCGTCGTAGAGGTCGGCCTCGTCCTCGTAGGCGGGGACGCCGAACTCCTCGTGGAATCGCGCGCGGGCGTCGGCGTCGACGTCCATGCCGCCGACGAGGTTCGCGCCGCGCTCGGCGAGCTTCGTCGCGTGGTGGGACCCGATACCGCCGAGGCCGACGATGCCGACCGCGACGTCGTCCGGACGTGTCATGGGCGGCGTTCACCACGAGCGTTGTTAAGGCTCACGTCCGGGCGAACGCGAGAGGAGCGACGCGGGCGAACGCCGACGATCGCGACGCCTCGGGGAGTCGTCGCGGTCACGCGACGGCGACGAACAGCGCCAGCGCGGCGTCGACCGCCGGGAGAGCGCTCCCGACCACCGCTGCCGCGCCGTCGGCCACCGCTACGGCGTCGACCGTCGCCGGGGACATCGAGTCGACGACGTCGAAGAGCTCGCCGAGCGAGCCCGCGTTCTCGGCGAGGGCGTCGCGCGCGTCGAGGAGGGCGCGGAACCGCTCCGGCTCGCGGGCGACGACGAACCGGCCGACGGTCGCGCCCGTCGCGAGGAGCGCGATCGCGGCGAGCGCCCGCGAGATCGAGAGCAGCTTCAACAGGAGCGGGAGCGCCAGCGCCAGCGCCAGCGCGGCGACGACGCCCGTGACGACCTCGCCGAGCGAGCCGCCGTCGGCGAGGTCGACGACGCCCGCGCCGGAGAGCAGGACGAACCCGCCGACCGAGAGGGCCAGCGTCCCCCACATGAACGCCGCGAGGAGGCCGACCGGCCCGTCGTATCCGTTCCCGGCGTCGTCCGGGACGTCGTCGTGGACCCACGGATTGCGCATACCCACAGTCGCGAGCCGACACGCATATAGATCGCTTCAGATCTCGGAAACGCTCGGGCTGAAACCGGGCAGAGACGGGAATCAGACGGAGGCCGCCCTCGCGCGGGCCGCCGAGACCGGGTCAGTCGCTCGGATGCGGTCCGGTCATCCACTCGCTCGCCTGCGGTTCATCCGGATCGGTGACGACCTCGACGAGCGCCGGGCCGTCGCGAGCGCGGGCGCGCTCGACGGCGTCGGCGACCGCGTCGCGCTCGCGGACGCGCTCCGCGGGGAGGCCCATCCCCGACGCGACCGCGACGAGGTCGAGGCCGGTCTCCGCCCAACCGTAGCTCTGGTCCGGGAAGTCGTACGACCGCGACGCCTCCTCGCTGATGATCGCGTAGTCGTCGTTGTTGAGCGCGACGACGGTGACGTCGATCCCTTCGCTCGCCAGCGTGTGGAGTTCGTGGACGCACATCATGAGCCCGCCGTCGCCGGTGAGCGCCACCACGTCGCGGTCCGGGTTGGCGAGTTTGGCGCCGAGCGCCGACGGGAGCCCGGTTCCCATCGTCGCCCACGAGCCGGGGTTGACGTACGACTGCGGCCCGAACGCCGGGAACGAGACGAGCGTCCACAGCCGGAACCCGCCCGCGTCGGCGGCGACGACCGCGTCGTCCGGGACCGCGTCGCGCACCGCCGAGAGGACCTCGACGGAGCGGAGGGGACGGTCGTCGGCCGACGATCCGTCGACATCGCCCTCCGTCGACTCGGACAGCGCCGCGAAGCGCTCGCGGTCGGCCGCGCGGACGGCCCCGGCGCGTTCGACGCCGTCGTCGCCGCGCGTCGTCGCCGCTCCGTCCTCGACGCGACCGGCGAGCGCGCGGAGGAAGCGGTCCGCGTCGGCGACGACACCGAGGTCCGCGTCGTAGCCGAAGCCGACGTCGTCGCCGTCGAGCGTGACGTGGATCAGCGTCTCCGGCATCGCGACGGACCACGAGGCGGTCGCGACCGCGTCGAGGTCGGAGCCGACGACGAGGCCGACGTCCGCGTCCGCGAGCAGGCCCCGGAGCTCCGCGCTGGCCCCGCCGCAGAGCACCCCCGCCGACAGCGGGTGCGTCTCGGGCAGCGTCCCCTTCCCCTTGTACGTCGTCACGACCGGCGCGTCGAGCCCCTCGGCGACCGACCGGAGCGCGTCGCTCGCGTCCGCGCGCCTGATCCCGCCGCCGGCGAGCACGACGGGCGCGGCGGCGTCTCGGAGTCGGTCTGCGGCCTCGTCCACCGCCGTCGCGGGCGGTTCCGGCGGCGGTGACGGCTCGCGCTCGCCGACCGCGGGCTGGGGGGTCCGACCCGCGAGGAAGTCCTTCGGGATCCCCACGCGGACCGGCCCCTGCGGGTGTTCGCGGGCGGTCCGGATCGCCTCGACGACGGCCGGCACCGCGCCCGCGGGCGAGTCGACGAGGACGTTCTCCTTGACGACGGTGTCGTACGTTTCCGGCGGCGTCTCGTGGATGCCGTCGCCGCCGCGGACCGACCGCTCGGTCTCGACGGCGAGGTGGAGTAGGGGGACACAGTCGTTCAGGGCGTTCTTCAGCCCGTTCATCGCGTTGGTGTCGCCCGGGCCGGGGACGACGCAGGTGGCCGCCATCGCGCCGGGCTCGCTCGTCTCGGCGTACCCCCACGCCTGGTGCGGGACGGCGGTCTCGTGGCGGGCGACGACGAAGCGCGCGTCGCGGTCGGCGAGCGCGCGGTTCAGCGGGAGGGTCTGCTTCCCGGGGATCCCGAAGACGGTGTCGACGCCGCGGTCGAGCATGGCGTCGACGACCGCCTCGGCGACGGTGGGCGAGTCGTCGTCCCTGTCGGCGGCGGGCGAGGCCTCGTCAGCGTCCATGTCGCGAAGTCGCCGGAGCGTGTGTTGAAACCTTCGCCCGCCGACGGAGCCGCGGGCGGGAATTGGGCGCAGCGTTGCGGGGCGAGGAACGCCTCGGAGAGACGGCGACGCCGCGCGCTACACACGTACACTTATCCTCGCGTGCGCTGTCATATGGCACGTATGCGCTTACCAGAGACGCGCGACCTGTTCGCGAGGAAGCTGCAGTTTCCGGCGGCCCGAACCGAGGTGCTGGAGACGGTCGGCGACACGGAGCTGTCGCCGCCGGACGGCGAGTCCACGACGATACGGGCGGTCATCGACCGGTCGGACGTCGAGACGTTCGACTCGGCCGACGACCTCTACGACACGCTGATGATGCTCGTCGGCGCGCAGTTCATCGGCCGCCGGTACTACGACGACCGCGGCGGAATGCCCGGGGACGAGGAGAACGAGGTGAGCTTCTGATGTCCGTCACGCTCGTGTCGGGGGTCAACGGCGTCGGCCTCTCCAGCGTCTGTCAGGCGGTCAGGCGCGGGCTCGGAGACGGGTACAAGCTGATCAACTTCGGCGACGTGATGCTCGAGCAGGCGGCCGCGATGGGGCTCGCGACCGAGCGGGCCAAGCTCGGCACGCTCTCGCAGCCCGAGACGCGTCGGCTCCAGCGCCGCGCGGGCGAGTTCGTCGCGAAGGAGGCGGAGACGACGAACGTGATCCTCTCGACGCACCTCGCGGTCGAGACGCTGACCGGTTACGTCCAGGGGCTCCCCGTCGAAGTGCTCGAAGACGTCTCGCCGGACGCGTTCGTCCTCGTGGAGGCGGAACCGGCGACGATACTCGAGCGCAGGCGGTCGAGCGACCGCGACCTCGACGGGGTCACCGAACGCCAGATCGACTTCGAGCAGGACCTCAACCGGTCCGCGGCGCTCCAGTACGCGCGCGACCAGAACGCGCCCGTCCGGTTCGTCGAGAACGAGGGAGAGATCGAGGAGGCGGCGGAGCGCCTGGCGGACGCGATCTGACCGGGCGATCCGATTCGACCCGTGTGCGCTAAGACGGCGTCGGGCGCGGGCTACTCCGCGACGTTCGTCTCGCGGACGCGGACCCCCTTCCGACCGAGGTGGCGCATCTGCCGCTGCGCGAACTCCTCCTCGCTCGACCCGCGCGTCGCGAGGACGTAGACGAGCGCGGAGCCGGTCGGCCGCATCGTCCGCCCCGCGCGCTGCGACCCCTGTCGCCGGGAGCCGCCGAGCCCGCTCGCGACGACCGCGAGTTCGGCGTTCGGGAGATCGATCCCCTCGTCGCCGACGCGGGAGACGACGAGGACGTCGAGCGACTCGTCGTCGGCCGCCTCGCCGCCGCCCGAACTCCCCGTCTCCCCGTCGGCCCGGAACCGTCGGAACAGTTCGGCGCGCTCGTGGTGGGGCGTCTCGCCGCTGATGAACGGGGCACCGAGCGCGTCCGCGATGGCCCGGCCGTGGTCGAGGTACTCGACGAACACGAGCGCCTTCTTGTCGCGGTGGGCCGCGAGCAGGTAGCGGATCTCCTCGATTTTCGCGGGGTTCTCCGACGCGACCCGTCTGCGCTCCCGACCGTCCGCGGCGGCGTACTCGCTTTGCGCCATCTCGTCGCGCCACGGGACGTACCGGATCTCCACCTCGGGCTCCTGGACGAAGCCGGCCTCGAACAGCGCGTCCCAGTCCGCGCCGATCGGCTGGCCGATGAGGGTGTAGATCTCCTCCTCGCTGTCGGTCTCGCTGACCGGGGTGGCCGAGAGGCCGAGCCGGTGTTTCGCCTGTAGCTCCGCGGACCGGGAGAACACGGGGGCGGTGATGTGGTGGGCCTCGTCGAAGCAGATCAGGCCCCACTTCCGGGAGTCGAACAGCGAGCGGTGCCTGTCCATCCCGGCGATCTGGTAGGTCGCGATCGTCACGGGACGAACGTCCTTCGTGCCCCCGTGGTACAGCCCGATGTCGGCGGGGTCGACCGTGGAGTGCTCCAGCAGCTCCTCGCGCCACTGGTCGGCGAGCTCGCGGGAGGGGACCAAGATCAGCGTCTCGCCGCCGACCGCGGCGATCGTCGCGATCCCGGCGACGGTCTTCCCGGACCCGGGCGGGCCGACGTACACGCCCGACTTGCGGTCGAGGAACGTCTCGACCCACGTCTCCTGGTAGTCGCGGAGGTCGGTGGTGAGGTCGATCTCGACCGGGTCGCCCGTCTCCAGATCGCGGTCGTCCTCCACGGGGTAGCCGGCGTCGTAGAGCGCGCGCTTGACCGCGGCGACCGCCGCCTCGTTCACCCACGCTTCCGTGTCCGAGATGGGCGCGCGGAGGTGGTCGTCCTCGAGGTGCTGGTCGGCGACGTTCCCCATCAGGTTCTCGGAGGCGGCCTCGAGGACGACGTACCCGTCCGCGTGGGTGTACAGCCGGAAGCGGTGCGCGCGGCGCCACTGGTCGCGCACCCACGCTTCGAGGTGTTCGTACCGGCGCGGCAACACCGACCGGAGCGCGCCCACGAGCGCGTCGGCGTCGTCGAACGGCGCGGCCCACACGTCCTCCTGCCGGATCCGATAGAGGTAGCCGCGCGTGCCGGGCTCCGTGCCCGTGGTGTCGACGAGGTGCGCGAACTGCGAGAGCCGTGCGCGGGTGTACTGGGTTGGCCGGTCGACGACGATCTCGCGGCGCTCCGGGAAGACGACGACGCGCTCGCGGCTCGCCAGCGCGCCCCAGTCGCGCGGGTAGAAGACGACGGGGTCGGCCTCGACGTCGAGCCGGTCCACGTCGCCGCGGTCGACGAGCGCGCCGAGCGCGTCGCGAGCGGCCGCCTGCGAAGTCCCGAGCCGGCGAGCGACCTCGCTCGCGGTCGCGACCGGGCGCTCCTCGGCTTCGAGCGCCTCGTGGAAGCGATCTACAGAGAGGTCTTCGACTGCGGTGGCGTCGTCGCTGGGATCGCCGCCGACGTCGTCGCCGGTGTCGTCGGTCATCACCGCCGCTTCGGCCGCGACGCGGAAATGGATAGCGTCAGCGGACGGGACGCGTCGGATATCTTGTGAATGTCATTCGGGGTTGCTCTCGGACGATCGACCGACGACACCTCCGAAGCCCCACCCCGGACCGCAGCCTCAGGCCTCCCCAGCCTCGTCGCTCCCTACGGTCGCGACTCCCTCGCACGCGCTCCTCGCGGCCGCCGGTGGCGGCCGCTCGGAGGCGCGCGCCATCGCACGGCTCAGTCGTTCGCGAATCGCAGAAACGTCCACCGTTCGCGGAGAACGAAACGCCCGCTACTAGCGGCCCGGCGACCGCTGTCGGCACCGCCGCGAGGTGATCCCCTCCTTCGAGCGGAACCGACAGCCGCAGTCGGTACAGCGCACGAACGGCTCGCCCGGCTCGGTCTCGAGGCGGTGTTCGCCCACCTCGAACGGGCGGGTCACGGTCCGGGGTCGGATCCGGTCGGGGATCGGCGTGGAGGCGGACTCGCTCAGCGCGGCCCGCACGGCGATGGTGTCGACGTCGACGCCGTCCCACCGCGGGGCCTCCAGCGCGTCTTCGCGGTCCGCGACCTCGGTCCAGCCGGTGACGACGACCGGGGAGTTCGTCTCCGTGTCGCTCACGACCACGACGAACCGGACGCCGCCCTCGACGAGCGCGAACCGCCAGCCGTCGGTGCTGTTCCACCGGAGCTGTCCCTCGCGGATCGCGTCGCTCACCGTGCGCGTGGAGACGTAGCGACCGGGCTGTTCCAGCCGTTCGCGGAAGTGATCAGTGAGCGCGTACAGGGTCGGATCGCGCACCGGCGGGTCCTCCGGCGTGCGGGCGGCGGCCGTCCCGCCGTGGGGAGACTCGACCGACCGATACTCGCCGGTTCGGCCGGTCGAGTCAGTGCGACCGGCCCGAGCGCGGCGGCGCGCGGGCGACTCCGGCGGCGACCGGGGCCGTCCGTCTGTCCGCCGGCTCGCGGCGGCGGTCGTGGAAGCGGTCCGACGCTCCGTCGATCCGGGCCCGAGGGGCTCCGCGTCCCCCGACCCGCCCTGTCGGGATGCCACTACGACATCGTACCGAGCGCGCTCTTAAGTGTGTTACGCCGACACAGGGGCGGACCTCCGTGGACCCCGGAATCCATTTCTCCGACCGGGCCGTTCGAGCGGTATGACGCGCGCCGCCGCGCGGGCCGGGTTCGAGACGTTTCTGGGCGACGCCGTGACCGCGACGCGACGCGAGTTCAGCGTCGAGCGCGCCCTCCGGGACGTCGGGTTGGGACCGGCGGGCGCGGTCGTCGACCGGCTCCGCGAGAACGCCGACGCGCTCGAACGGCGGGTCGTCGAGCCCGAACTCGCCGCCTATCGGGACGACGCGCTCGCGCAGTTCGACGTCGTCCTCGAGTACGCGAGCGGCGGGGATCCGATCGACGCGTACGCCGACGAACTGGTGGCGCGGGACGGGTTCCACGACGCGCTCGCCGCCGACGTCGACGACCGCACCGCGGCCGCGGTCGAGACGGCGATCGTCGAGCGGTCGCGGCGGCTCGGCGATGCGGTGCGCCCGATCGTCGAACGGCCCGAGGACGCGTTCTGGCCGGCGACCACCGCCGCCTTCGATCGCGAGGCGGCGACGGCGCTGGTCGAGGAGGCGTTCCCGTTCACGGGCGTGTTGCGGGAGTTCCCGTCAGCGTTCGCCTTCGAGGCGCGGATCGACCCCGATGAGGTCGTGGGCGGTCCGTTCGCGGCCGCGCTGCCGACAGTCTCCGTCGAGTACACAGACGAGGCGACGCGGGCGATGCGGCGCGCGGAGCGGCGGATCGTCGAGGAGACGAAACGCGAGGTCGCGGCCCGGTTCGACGGGTAATCCGAAACTACGGCGCTCGTCGACCGCGAGCGAACCCGCTCGTCCCGACCCGAACGGCCGGGAGCGATCGTATCCCAAGCGTATCCCAATCTATCAGTGGGTGGGATACGTTTGGGATACTCTGGGTGGACAACGAGTCAACCTCAAGCTCGGCATCTCGACGCGCTCGCGGCTCGGCGAGCTGAAACGCGACGGCGAGACGTGGGACGGCGTGTTGACCCGCGCCGCGGAAGCGCTGGAAGAGCGCGAGGACGGTCCGGCGCGCGGACCGGTCTGCGAGGACTGCGGCGCGGTCGCCGCGACGTGAACTCTCAGAGACGGGACCGTCGTCTGTACCGACTGCGACGCCACCGACGACGGCCGGTAACGAGCCGGCCGCAACGCCGCCGGATCCAGCGGATCCGCGTCACCACTCGACGCCCGGGTGAGTGAGGTCGAAGTCGACCGTCCCCGCTTCATTTTCACACCCTGCGCGCCTCCGAGCGCCTGAACGCGTCGGTCGTTCTCCTCGCCGTCATCCTCGCAGTACGGACCCGTCGAGGGTGTCACCCCGACTCATCGAAGCCCCAGATCCCGACGCCGCGCTCCCGCGCGTCGGCCTCGGCCGCGGCGTACGCGTCGCGCTTCGCGAACTCGGTGTCGTACAGCCGCGCGTACCCCTCAGTCAGCAGGCGCTCGTTGAAGTCCTCGCCGTCGACGTACACCACCGCCAGCAGGCGGCCGTACCCCCCGCGGCGGTCCCCGCCGGCGACGACCGTGACCTCCTCTCCGGCGAGTTCGGACTCGGCGAACGTCGACGCCTCAAGGCCCCACGCCCGGAGGTGCGCCCGGCCGGCGTCCGTCTCCGGGATCCCCTCGAACTCGCCGGGCGAGGTCGACTCCGCGCTCGTCTCGGGCGTGTCGACACCGAGCAGCCGGACGGTGTCGACCTCGCCGTTCGGGAACTCGACCTCCATCGTGTCGCCGTCGACGACGCGGACGACGGTGACGGTCCAGGCCGTGTCGGCCGGATCGTCGGGGTCGACGCCGTCGGGGTCCGCCGGTGGCGAGTCGAGGTCGGCGGGCGGCGAGTCGGTGCCGACGTCCGGGACCGGCGCGCCGGCGCAGCCGGCCAGCACGACGAGGAGGACGACCGCGATCGGCCGCCAACGAACGCTCATACGCATTCGTCACCGGGAGCCGTGAAAAGTCGGGTGGTGGCGGCGTCAGTTCCGCGCCTGGCTAGGATCACCCCTCGGGCTTGTCGACGATCACGCAAGGGTTGGCACGACCGATCGAGCGCCAGTCGTCCTCGTCGACCGCCTTCCAGAAGCTCCGGAGCCTCCGGGAGAGGATTCCCTCGATCGCCTCGTACGTGAGGAGATTCTCGCCGTCGAGCACGAGTTCGAATCGCTCGGGATCGGCGTCCGGGTCCTCTAGATACGCCCGTCTAGTGTGGCCGTTCGGGTAGTTGAAGATCAGGCGCCCGCCGGGCGCAACCCGTGAGTACAGCGCGTCGAGGGCCGACCGGACGTCCGCGACGTAGTGGAGCGTCGCGATACACGTGACGCACTCGAACCGGTGGTCGACATTCAACTCCGGGAGCCGCGCCATCTCGAACCGCAAGGTGTCGGCCCCGCGCTCGTCGGCGATCGATCGGTTCCGTCGAACGACGGACTCGGCCGCGTCGTATCCGAACAGGGTCGCGTCCGGGTGACGGCGGGCGGCCTCGAACAGCATGAACGCCGGACCGCAGCCGACGTCGGCAAGCGACGCGGGAAACCCGTCGAAGAGCCGCTCCAGTCGGTCAACCATCCGCTCGCCGGCGGCGCGCATCTCGTCTAACTCGTCCCGGTCTGTCGCCTCCCAGTGGTCGTCCCAGTCGATGGTCGACGGAAACGACATCGGCACGCGCACGGTGTGCGCCGGTTGAAATCACCGCTTCGATGCTTCGCTACCGGTGAGAAACTCGGTCAGCGACAGCGAGCGATCGCTGACGGTGTTGAAATCCAGTCCGCCCTCCCCGAATTGAACGGGGGACAAGTCGATCTAC
>ERZ1034547.43-NODE-43-length-36158-cov-6.736864_pt1 | contig 36158 bp, 42 predicted proteins | sample MGYA00520642_ERZ1034547 | MGnify/ENA primary metagenome ERZ1034547 (study PRJEB33760, sample SAMEA4777713) | hypersaline lake metagenome | biome: hypersaline environment; feature: brines | place: Spain | collected 2012-08 | depth 0 m ... | reverse complement strand
ATTCATTTCCACAGAGGCGGCAAGACACTTTTTTCATAGCTCTTTGTTGTCGGTTCATCTATAAATATAAACAAAAACAACAACTTTTTTACAGTCTTGCCGCCACCTGTTGATTACAGCTCTATATCTTCTTCTTCAAGGATTTTTCCAAGCTCCCAAGCAGTAAGCTCGCCTTCCGAAGTTTCAATCTTTTCCCACGGATCGAACCAGGCAGTTATTCCGTCAGCTTCAATACCGATTTGTTCATACTCGATTTCCACTTCAGCGTTCTTGCCGACGCATTTCCCCGCGCCCGTCGCCCCCATAAACACGCCAATTTCTCCGCCAGCAAGCCCGCCGTCGAGCACTTCGTTATCGAGAACCGGATATCCGGTTTTGATCGTATCTCGAGCTGGTTCGTTCATCCGTGCTTTTGCGTCTTCCATGTAATCGTGGCCGACATCTCTTCTCATTCCGGCGGTCAAGGCTTCGTCCATCTTTGACTGGATGGATTCGTAATCCCCGACTTTCAAAAGGTCAACAGACTCTTCAATGGTCCGCTTTACCTTTTGCTGCTTGCAGAACTCCAAGAAATTTTCCTTGACGTACTCCAAGTCCGGACTCTCCGCTTTCGAGTACACCTTTCGAAGATTGTTCACGACAGATGCCCGAAGGCTATCAGAACCGATATCTTCTGATTCCTCTTTAAAATAGTCAAGCGTCGGACGGTCTTGATATTCGGTGTGAAACTCCAAAACTTTTTCGACGATCCACTGCTTTGACTCTCCGTCGAAAAACTGCGGATCGATAATATCTGCTACTCGATCAAGAAACTCAGTGTCGGTGCATATTGAAGTTATTGCTTTAACTTGAAAGTTTGCTTGAAATTCATCGGCTAAACGCTCTTTTGGCATAAATTTTTATTGGTCTTTGGTTGTCTTTCTCATTCGGTTTAGCTCTTGAAAGGTCTTTTTGAGCCATCCGTCCATCGAGCGAATTGCAGCTTGCATCTGGTCTTTCATAAACTTCTCTCGAAAACACTGTTTATCAAGCGGGGGGATCTCAGATCTTGCAAGGTCGATGATTTGGCTTTTCTTCGCCGCCGAAATGTTCACGTCGTAGAGTTGCATAAGCTCCCAATTCCGGCGCATAACGTCTTCGTTGTCGACGATTCGCTCGTAGGTGCGGCTCTCGTCGATTCGCTCTTTGGCATACTCTACAACGTCCGTGACAGACTGCGGCTCGTCGCGGTGGATCACTTCTCCAAGCTTGTCCTGCACCTTCTTCTCTCCGACGTACTTCACGCCGGGAATGGAGTCAGAAGAGTCTCCTTCGATCATTCTCCATATGATGAAGTTGCGGGGCGGCACCCCATACTCATCTTCGATCTTCTCCGGGTCGTAGAGCGTTTTCTTTGTCGGAGACCAGATCTTGGTGGTTTCGTCTGCAAGCTGCAAGAAGTCACGGTCGGAAGACATAACGATCTTCTCATTGTCTTCGTCGTTGTAGACTTGCTTGCAGAGATAGGCGATCACGTCGTCTGCCTCAATGTGATCGATGGACATAAGCGTGACCGGAAGGCATTGGAGATAATCGACAGTTCGGACAATCTGGCGCTTCATCGCCTCGTCTTCGTCTTCATCTTTAAACTCGTAGTTGCGGTTGTATCCCCCTTTTGAACGCCCGGACTTGTAGTCTCCAAAGATTTGCTTTCTCCGCTTTGAGCCACCTTTTCCGTCAAATATGACAATGCAGCGCGTCGGATTGAACCGCTTGATCGCCGCTCCCATAGACTTCAGGCAGCCGCCGATTCCCCCGATGTGAACCCCATTTTTGTTTCTTGTCGGATTGACTGCAAAGGCTCGGAGAAATGTGTTGAGCCCGTCGACAATGAGGATTTTGGAGTTTTTGTGGAAGTCTTTCCTTTTCTCTTTCTTCTCCTTGAAGTTTTCTAAGAGGTTTTCGTATGACTCGTTCATATTAATTTTTTGCTTGACAAATAAGAAAAGCTGGCTTGCTCTTTTATGTATGAACAAGCCAGCTTTCTCTGAGTGAACCCTATGTAAATTTTCGGTTAGGAGGACTCTTCCTCCTCTGCCTCTTCTTCGTCGCCTTCATCAACGTACTCTGCATTTGACCGATCAACCCAACCGTCTTCGTACTCGTGGGTTACGGCATCGACCAAGCGATTATACATTCGCTCTCGGAATGAGTCGTCGTTGTGAAGTCGCTTGCTAAACCGGCCTTCTTGCGTCTTGAACATTTCATCTTTGCCGCCGTCGTTGAGATCAGACTTCTGCAGGTACCCGCTATCATCTTCTTTGCGGATCTTGTACCAACCTTGACTGTGGTGCTCGATTACGTCGTTGTCTTTCAAGACTTCCCACCAACTTCCGTAGTCGGCAATTCCGGAGTTGTAATAAAGATCAAAGTTGCAATCTCGGTGTGGAGGAGCCAACCTGTTTTTGTCAATGACAGGGCGAATCTTCGCTCCGACAATCTCACCACTTTCTTTGATCTTTTTTGACTTCCGAAGCCGAATGCGAACGCTGGAGTGGAACTTCACTGCCTTTCCTCCCGGCGTTACCATCGGGTTGCCGTACATTACCGATGGGTCAGTTCTCACCTGATTAGTGAAGATAAGAAGAACGTTTTCACGGCTGATAAGTCCGTTGATCTTCCGCATGGCTTGTGAGAGGACAATCGCCTTATCGGTGTTGTACCCCTCTTTGCCATACTTTCCTTCACGTTCATTGTCTGTGACAGACCCGGCGATCGAGTCGACGACAACTGTAATCGGCCGGTCTTCATCTTTCTCTTTGACTTTTTCAATCACCGTTTCGATCATTTCGAAAATCTTCTCCAAACGGTTTTCTGGAATGTAGAGGAAATCGCCCTCTGGGTCGAGCCCAATCGTCTCCATAAAGTCAAAGTCTGCGGCGTGCTCGGTGTCGATAAGAACCGAAACACCACCTTGCTGCTGGCAGTCTGCCAAGGCGTGATTCGCGATTAGCGACTTTCCGCTGTTGTGATGAAGCATCCCATGTGCAAAGTAACAGCTTTCAGGATGATCTACTGTAATGTCATAGATGTCTTGATCTCCAATGTAAGAACACTCTTCAACAACAGAGTATTCTTCGTCATCACAATAAACTTTCGTTTCTCCAACAACAAGATCTTCTGTCATCATCCACCCAGCATTCGTGAAAAACAAGTGATCTTCACTTGCTTTGACAGAATTTCCGTTTTCAAGAACAATTCTATATGTGGGCTTTACACCCTTTTCTATGAAATCGGAAACATTTGTGTATTCGCCATTTTTTGTTTTTACTTCAACCTTCTTACCCTCCGAAAGAAGATCTTGAATTTCGTTAAATGTTGCTGTTTTTTCTTTCATAAGTTATTTTTGAGTCTTTTGTATTGTTTATCTTCTATGAGTATCCTCTTCTTTTTTCTGAGACGCTCTAACTCTTCTAGACCAAATTCGTTTCTGACTTCGCTTATGTATCCACCATACTCGTGTGTCGAACTTTCTTCACAAAAATAAATAAGAGCATTTTTCTTTCTCACGTTCTGTTCATGATCGATTAAGGAAGCTGGTTTAATTTCATAAACTGAATTCTGGACAACAACATCTGGGACGTATGTTCGGGAATTACCATTACTGTCTTCATAATCTATACGAAGATTACAAAGACTATACTCTATATTTCTCTTATCTAAATCATAAAATACCTTCAACTCTAAACTGCTTCGAAAATATATGACGTTTCCATTACTTTTTTTGTAATGACCATGTATTCCAAATCCGGATTTTTTCGGCGGCGACTTACCATACATCGGATTATTCTCTCCTTCAAAAGAGTATGAAACTGGTTTCTTGTCAAATTGACTTGCAAGTTCTTGACATTTGTTTTCAGATAATCCAAACTTCGAATACATGTTCCGAAAAATTTTCCACTTGTGCCACCCCCGGTTTACTTTATCAATATAGTATGACTTTTCTTTTTCCGTGAACTCTCTGTAAGAGGGGTGATTTTCTCCTTCCCTCAGATTTTTCAGTGCTTGCTCTGTCGCCTTTTTCTTCAACACCCTTTCACTATTTTCTTTCCTCTTTTCATCAAGTCCAACATATTCGAGATAAGCTTTACTGAAACTGTTTGATTTGCCAATGAGATCTGAAACATCTTTTAGCAAACCACCTTCTTCAATCAATTCTTCAATTTCATCACCATATTTTTGTCGGACACTTTTGTATCTTTCAACAGCTTTCGACTTCTGATTTTTTTGGGCCGTTTCAGTCTTTATTTGACGAACATTCTTGTTCATCTTTTCTTTGAGACCATTTTCTTCAATAATTCGCCTCAAAACTTTATAAGACTGGCCGAAATATTCTTGTAAAGTTTTATACGAATGTCCTTGTTCTATCTTTTCTTCCAACTCAGATAGTTGGTTTTCGGTGAATTTGATTTTATTTGGCATACCAGTTTTTTCATATTTGTGGTTCAAATTTATATATAAACAAAATTGTTAAAATATGCCTTATTACTCAAATTCACCGAAAACACAAACCATCTTTCTTTATTCTTCTTCCACTCGGACTTCAACTTCAGTGTCTCCTGTCAGACACCCACTTGGACCGTAAAACTCCACGATCTTGCGAGTTGGAAGCCCCCCCTCTTCTTGATTGGAGATCATAAGGTCAAGAACTGTTGACCCGGTTGAAATCCAATCGTCAATCTCCGACGGGCTTTCTTTGTCGTCAAGCCGAAACGCCACCTTGCGCCCGTCATCTTTCGAGCTTTGAGAGTTGATCGATTTGGAAATCGCAGATGCTAAATCTTGCTCTTTTGCCATAGTTGTTATAAAGGTGTTTTGATCAATGATTCGATAAAAAAGGGCACAGCCAAGCTCGGTGTTGACTGTGCCCTTTGTTTTTTTGTCCAACGTTAAGTAACCAGTTTACTCACCGAACATTTCATCGAACTCTTCCTCGAAGTCGCTGGTTTCGGTGGTTTCCTCAACGTTTGTCTCCTCTTCTTCGGAGTCGGAACCAGTTACTGGCTCTTCCTCTTCGTCATCGGAGTCTTCACCTTGGATGTAGTCTTCAAGCGCTTCTTGAAGCTCTTCCTCGGTTGGAACGTCGAATACTTCCGTGATTTGGACCTGACTCTCGTAGAACTCACGAAGCTGGTCTTCATCCTCTGCGAGAGGCGTCTTCTTCGGGCTAACGTTGATTTTCGTCTGCGGATAGTTGGTATCCGACTGCGCACGTGGAATGTACGTTAGCTTGATGTCGCGCCCCTCCTTCGGATCGGAAAGATCTCCCCAATCTGGATCGGCAAACTTTTCAAGCAGGTTCTCGAAGATGGTCTTGCCGAATCCGTAGAACCGGACACCCTTCTCTTCTTCGCCGCGTACGACGACTGGAGCAAAGGTTCTGCGCTTCGGAAAGAGGGTCTTCCACATCTCGTAACCTTCTTGACCGCGGTTACGGCGAACTTCGTCTGCAAACTCTGCGATTGGATCGCCTCGCTGGATTAGCTCGTCGTCGCCAATGCCGCTTTCTTCATCAAAGCTAATCGGAGAGAGGTAATTAGGACCCGGAAGCTCGTAGTGGAAGTAAAGCTCAAGAAATGGATAATCCTTTTGCCAACGATAAGGGACAATGCGGATTCGATGCTTTCCTTCGTCTGGCTTCCACAACTTAGACGTTTTGTTTCCACCACTGTTTCGGAGATTGTTAAGCTTCTTCTGGATTTTGCTACGGTTTACACCCATGACGTTGTAATTGGTTTTTGGTTAATAAGCGTAATTAGAGTAATTAGTTATTGGTTATTGTGCGTTGTCAAGCAAAACTTTCTCTCTCTAACGCATTACTATATATGGTCCAAAACCCCAAAACCCGTGAAGGAATAATGAAGTATTTGCGATTCAAACGTTCTTAAAAAACCTCATAAGTCTGTGCCAGTCAACAGTTTATGAGAATAGGTAAATTGCTCAATTATCTTCATTTGATAGGCTGGGCTTGCCAGTAAAAAACCCCCCGATGGCGGGGGGTTGCCTCTTAGGACGACTCTCCGGTGCCACCTGTCGGCGGATTGGGCGTTTTCTTGACTTGAGGCGGCTTCGTCGGTTTTTTCGGCTTATAGCCGCCGGATCTGGAGATGTCAAAAGAAACTGTTCGCCGCACAACTCGCCCACACTTTCGGCACTCCTTTTCTTGGTAGGAAGCTGAGTGGCGGCCACGAAACGGCTCGCTCCACTCTCCGTACCGATGCCAGCACCCGTGGAAAAGCCATCCAAGAAGTGAAGTGATTTTGCTGTTATTTTTTGGCATCGTCAATCGGAGATTCGGTACGTAATGTAAGCTTTGCTCAAGTCGTAAGGTGAAAACTTCAGCTTCACCTCGTCGCCGGGAAGAACGTCAATGTGATTTTGCTTCATCCTTCCCTTCAAGATGCCAAGCACTTCTTCTCCGTTGCCGTGAACCTCCACGCGGTACCGATTGTCTGGAAGCTGCTTGAGTACTGTTCCCTTCTTCTCAATTTTATCTTCGCTCATATGTTTATTGTGTTTGTTTGTAGGTTTATCGGTTATCTCCGTCTCCTTGAAGCTTTCTATGTTCAAAAATTGATTTGATTTTGCTGAAAAACTTTTCTTTCGGTAATTCCATTTTCATCCTATTACAAGTTTTGCAGCAAGAAACTACATTTTCTTTAACATATCCTCCATCACTATCAATTCTGTCTATACCATTATAAGTGAAAGTTCCCTTAAGTTTTAAAAAATCTGCAACCTGCGAAGGTTCCTCTCCACAATAATAACAACTGCCTTTGAAAAGTTTTCTCACGTAACTTTTACTGAGGTTAAATTCCATATCATCTGAATCAGCCCGTTGTTTATATCGATAATACAATACGTTAAAGGTCGACTCACCCTTTGGAAGTTTTGATTGTGAAGCCTTGTCTTTAAGAAGGCATCCACAAGATTTGGTCTGACCACGCCTTAAACAACTTCCATTTACATATGTTATATTTCCACATTCACACTCACACTTCCATTTTATTAAACCATTAGAAGTCCTTTCACCACTATCTTCTAAAACTTTCAGCCGACCAAATTTTCCGCCTGTCATATCGATAGAACTAGTTTCTCCACGCCATTCCGGTGGATCAGTTCTTTCTATCTCCATGTATTGAGCCTTCTTTTTAACAGCACTCCAGGATCGATTTGCGTTCAAAGAAGATAATATCTCTCCTTGCGGTTCCGAAGGATACATTTTTTGTAGAGTTTTCTTATCTTCTTTCGACCACGGTTTAGACTTTCTTCTTAACCCAAGACTATTAGCTTTCTGTCTTAAAGCAGTCCAAGATCGATCTGGCAAGGCTCCCATTATTTCTTCTCTAGTTCCATCTACATATAAATCTTCCAGTATGTATTTTTCTTCATCAGTCCATCTCATAAGAAGTGATTATCTAGCGTGAATTTCCATCTCCGTGAAGAACATTTCGCTCTTTCCGGTCAAAGAGCTTTTCGAGATTGCGGCGAGTCACCACGTCAAGGTCTCGAAGCCCGAAGTGGTGAGATGCCTTTCTCAAGTTCCGAACAATCTCAGATAGTTCGCGTTGGATTTGTTCTTTTCGATTGTCGTCGTCTCGAACCGACTTTTTCTGGTGGCCATTAATTCGAGCCGCAGAAAGAAGCGCTTCTTGAATAAGCTCTTCTCCCTTTTCCGGAGAAATGGTTCCTTCAGAAGCAGAATAATTGTTCCAGTAATCGGCAAAGTCAAATCCGAAGTGGTCGATTGCTCGGGCGAGATACCAAGTCACGTCACCCATCTCTTCTTCGATTTTTTGGACGTGCTCAGTTGACATTTTCTCTGTTGTAAGCCCACTTTCCATCGGCGGGTTATCAAGCGTTTCACGAAGCTCTCCAAGCTCGTCGACGAGCCCGTGAATGACGTAATCCCGCTCGTAGTCGTCCGGGTAGATGGCAAGCTCTCTCGTTTTCTCGATGTAGATATCAAGTTCCATGCCTTATAACCATTTAGAAATGAAAAATGCCTGCGCACATTTAGGTATGCGCAGGCATTTGAAAAGAGAGTGAAGGTTGTTAGAGTTTGCTTTGAAGCTCTTTTATTCGCTGGGCAGCTTCGTAGTCTTCCCGCTCGACAGACTCTTCTAATAGCTGCTCAAGCGCTTCTTCGGCCTCGTGTTCTTCAACCACAATGTTCAAGTCTTCGAAGTACCCTTCCGGCCTGCAAGAAATGATCGTGATGATTTCTTCATTGCCTTCGATTATTTCTTCCCAAGCTTCAAGCAAGTGCCGGGTAACTTCGGCGGGCCGGTTTTCTGCCCAGTCTTCCATTTCGTCGAGGTCGTCAAAAACCTTTGGTTCCATTTATTCTTCGTCTGTTGTTTCTATGATATCGAACAGTTGAGTGTCGATCTTTTGAAAGTCGCCGCTGTCAGTAACCAGAAGAGAGTTTTCGTACTGGTCCCACGGAATCGGAAACGATTTGTCAAGCATCCCGTCGTTGAGATATTTGATCAGCTCGTTAAGAGCGTTGATCGTGTACAAGGTGTTTGTCTCTCGCTTCCGGTGAATGGAAATCGTTTTATCAAGGTAGCTTTTGTATTCACCCTGCTCTATATTATACGTACAGAAAATTTCCTCCGGATCACGCATATTTTGAAGCACAAAGATTTTGCCGTAGGAAAGCTCATAGTTGCTCTGAATTTCTCTTACGGTTTCGTCAACCTTTGACTTGTAGGTAAATGTGCATAAAAGTTGTGTATCCGACATCTAAGTTTAGTTTTCATTGTGGTTCACACTTTTATGTATGAACCTCTACCCTTTCATATCGGAGAGGTAAACCCCAGACTTCGTGCCCTCGATGGTAAAGTCAAAATCACCGCCCCGGCTTCGGAGCTTGACCTGAGTATACGTCATTTCTTTTGCGCCATCGTCGTATCCGGAAGCGTATGCGAACACGACCGTTCCCCAAACTGCCTTGCTTGGCTGCCCGTTGATCTTAAACAGCACCAAAGGAACGTCTTGATTCTCTTCGTAATTGAGAAAATCAAGGGTGTCGAAGTCTTCTGCATGTTCTTCGGATCTTTGCATAAGCTTGTAGTCTTCAGAACCAACTTTCCAAACCGGAAGAGTCGTCCGGCCGAAAAGCATTCGCTCCTGCAAGTTTCGGAACTTCCGGATCACTTCCTCGGCTTCTCCTACATCTGACTCGTCGTTGTCGATAAGCTTGCTGAGAGCAGAAAGCGCTTGATGGGTTGCAAAGATCCTGTTAACCTCAGTGTTTGTCAGCTCGATATCGGCGTTTGGCGTAAACCCCTCCTTTCCTACGAAGTTATCTCCCCACTTGTCGTAAGCCGGGTCGTTTTCAACTTTGCTTGCGATTTGTACTGCCCACTTGTTCATTCGCCTGTATACCCCGCCGTAAACTTCTCCCTGAACGTTTTCCTCAACTGCATCGTTCCAGATGTTTGTGGCTTCGTTAAGCTGCTCTTTTCGGGTGCGCTCGGTCAGAAGAATGGCGTCTGCTTCGTTGATTGTGCCGATCTTCGGGTTTCTTCTTGCATTGTCGATAACCTCCGCAAGCGCTCGATCATAAACAGACTCGTTGCTAAATGCGTTTACGACTCGCTGGTACGCGCTTGTTAGCTTGCTGAGTTGAGAAGAGATCATGTTGTTGAAAAGTGATTTGATCTTCTCAACTCCACCGCTTACTTTGTTTATGAAGGAGTTGGCGGCATCGGAAGCGTACTCGACTCCTTGCTTTACCGTGTCTTTAATGTCTCCAAAGAAGCTTTCTTGCAAAACCATGTCGTCGATCACTTCTTCGTTGTCGTAAAGCCCAAACGTATCGATGAACGCAGACTTGAACTTGCCAAGTTGCGCGCCTCCTTGATCGATAGACTTTTTGTGAGAAACCTGCGCCCACTTTATGTTTTCGTCGTCGATAAACTCACAAATCCCCGCCCCCGCTCGCACTGCAGGGTCTGACTCTTCTTCGTCTTCTGTGCCTTGAAGCCTGTCGATAAGCGTTCCGGCGTCGACGGAGCAAACCACAAAGTCTGCGGTGTTGGGTTTGTCGCCAGAAGTCTCGACGCTGTTGTTTGAAACCTCTGCGGCGTAGTAGTCGTTGATCCGGCCGTGTATGAACTGCGGCGTTGGAATCTCAGAGCTTACGTTTTCGTTCCACCAGTTCCAAGCTCCCCAAGCCACGGACATAAACGTAATGAGGTCCGTTAGAGGGGCGTCACCGCTTTCAAATTTATCAGCTATGTCAGAAGCTCCGGACTGGTTCCAGTCGTAAGAGCCGTCTCGCAAAACGCTTGTAATCGTATTTCGGATTTCCAACACGTCATCCATAGTGCTTGCAGCTTCAACCCGGCTAATAAGCTCTTCAGGATTTTCCCCTTGGTTTTGAAGAGCAAACCCGGCACAAGCTGCAGTTTCGTATGTGTCTGCGCCCCAATTAATCGCGTTCGGATCTGCCGACTGCGGAAGAAAGCTGCTTCCAAGCTTGCTTTTGTTGCTCCACTGGACCCGATAAATCTTTCCGGCCCTGTCTTCGATGTAAATCGGATTGTCTTTGACCGATCCTCCGGTAGAGGCGTCGACGTCGATGAAATCTCTGCCTGGATCCGGGTCTTCAACTCGTTGCAAAAGCCCTTCTGGTTTTGGCAGACCTTTTTCTTCTATGTCCGACATAAAGAGAGATGGACTTCCCGTAGCCGGTCGAGCCCGAAAAAAGTCGGTGGTCGCGTACTTGTCCTTGAAGATTGAAACTTCGTTCAAAAGGCTCGGTTCAACGCCACTTTCCCGAAGCGCTTCTCGCAGAGCTTCGAAGCCTTCATCTGTAAACTCTGGCTTTCCGCTATCTGTTTTCCAAGACCACTTTTTGACGACTTCCTCAATTTTGCTCTGGACCGGATCAGACTTTATAATGCTCTGAGCTATGTCATTATACTCTTTCATCGACCTTTCGTTTGCTTGGGTTCATCTATATGTATCTCTTCAAGTTTTCCGAACCGCTCTCCCATTTCGAGATCGACGGTCAAGTCTCCGGTTTCCATAATCGATTTGATTTCCGAAAGCTCGGCGTCGTCTGACGGGTTGTAATCAAGCAAAACGCTGTCGTAGAGGTAAAGCACGACTTCGGTGTCTTTGTCGGAAAGATAATCTAGAAGCTCCGACAACTGACTACAAACGATTTCAGTAGAAGTTGCTTGCAGGACGTAGTTGAGCGCCTTGGCTGGGTTGAAGTTCTCAATATTTGATCCGGTAATCTGCCTTCCGTGTTTGGCGGTAGATATTACCCCGTGCTCTTGGTAAATGTCCCAAATCCTCTCTGTAAGCTCTTTGACAGAAGAAAAGAACCGCAGTTGCAAAAGCTCTTCGGGTATGCCCTTCGGGTTGTACAAAAACTGGAACGTAAACTTTTTGGCGTCGTTGTAGTCTTCTTCGGTCAGCTCTTCTTCCCCGAAGTAAAGTTTGCCAAGGTGCTCGTGAAAGGAACCCGATGGCGCGTCGTATCCGGTAAGAGCAGAAACGATCCGCAAGTGGAAGGCGTCGTAGTCAACGTTGAGCATTTTGCCTCCGTCAAAGCGGCTTTGAAAAACCGGCCGCTCTTCTTCGTCCAAGGCAGCGTAGTTTACACCTTTGAAAGCGTTGGACGGCCGCCCGGTTTGCGTGTAAAGGTTATAGTTGGAGTATGAGAGGCCATTCGAGTCGGTAAGGTCTTTCCCAAAGACTTCATCGAACTCCCAAGCATCGGAGTACATGCCGTTTCTCTCCACTCTGAAGAGCGTTTCGATGATCTCTTCATTGTACTTTCGAAAAGGTGTTTTTTTGATCAACTCTCCGGAACTTTCGACGATTTCTTTGCACCTGTCGGCTCTGTTTTGACATTTCTCTACGAGCCTCATTATCGGCCTGTAGATGTTTTTCGCGTTCGGATAAACCGTCGGTTGGCTAACGGTTGGCGGCCGGTTGTGCTTGAAATAATAGAGAAGCTTGCAGTCGACGAGATTGCGAAATGGAACGAGATGCAGGACCGCCTTTTTGTCGTAGGCGTACTTGACCGCAGATGTGTTGAGTTTCAGCAGGTCTTTTGGAGAAAGGTGGGTGGCGTCGTTGTGCCGAACCGGAAGCAGGGCGTCTTGACTTGAAGTGCGGACAAAAACAAAAGACACGCCACTTCTCCTCCGATGAACAGTTTGGTCGGCAGGAACGGCGTCAACGAAAACTTCGCTTTGGTCTTGGTAATGTTCTAAGAAGCTTTCAAGTTGCTCTTTAGTCTCGATTACGTTCATCCCAATACTCTAGGGGATCGTTCAACTTATCTTGAATGCCTTTTTGATCTGTGTTTTCGATAATCCGAAGATTTGTGTCTTCAACTCCGGTTTCTATCGGATACCCCGCGTCATTAAATACGTCGTGGCGGGGGCCGGACACCTTCCATTTGATTGAAAAGCGGACGAAATTGGTACTTCCTTCAAACTTTCGGTACTCTTGTCGAGAAACCTCAGTAATCTTACTTGTGTTGAGCTTTCGGACAAAGTACCTCTCGAAAAACCCCCGTTCGTAGTCTCTTTGAGTCGGCCCGGGCGCAGCTTTCCCGCTTGGATACTTTTCTGGAGGAGAGTTTGGGCGGTCGCCTCCAGCTTTAAGGTAGTTTTCAATGCTCATAGCGTTGTGCTGCTTGCTTGAACGTTTCTATACGGCCTGTTTTTTACCCTTCGGATAAGCGCTTGCCTCGAGTTGTAGTTTTTCTCCACAAAAAGGCGAAGGTTTTCTATGTAAGCGGGGAAAAAGTCTCTTTCCTCCATGTCTTCAATTGCTCTTCTTGTCTTTCGGTCAAGCCTTGCGGTCTTTTCGACGCCCAAAACGTCTTGTGCATTTGAGATTGCAGTTTCGGCGTCAAAAAGAATTTGCATGTCAAAAATTTTCGCAGGCACCGTAAGCGCCTCAATCTTTTCGTAGTTTTGGAACTCCCACTCCTTTTTTCGGAGAATCTTTTCGGCGTCGGTGCGGGTCAAAGACTCGAGGGTTGAATCGAGCACTTGATCTTTTCGCACCCCAAACTTCGAAAACGTCCCGTCTCGCACGAGCCGCTCTACAACTCCGGAGCCTTCTTGCTCGATTACGTATCCGGCGGCGTAGCGGAAGCGCCGGGTCCTCTCTATTTTTGTCTGCCTGCTTACCTGTTCCATTAAATCTTGTCTTGCATGTTGCTTACGATAAACTTGGTTTTGAGCTGGGTCGTCCAGTCGTCCATCGAAACGTCGTGAGTTACGCTGTCGATTACGAAAACGCCGTTGTTTTCGAATATTTTTGGAATTTGCTTAATATTCAAGACTTGGTAGGCGCTAAACCCGCCGATTCCGTCAAGCGTAATTTCGGCGTTTACATTGATCACGTTGTTTGCGTTTGTCGGTGAGAATTTTCCACTGCTTGCCTGAAGCTTCTGCTTGAATTTCGCCGCCAAGCTTTCGCCTTCGTTTTCTCCTGAATATATGAGATACTTAAATCGTTCTCCAGTCGTTGTATTGAGACTTTCCAAGCCTTTTCGAGCTTCTTCAACGTCTTCCATCGGAACTTCAATGTTATCGGTTTCCCCCTCAATATTGATATTACCAAGTGCTCTTGATCTTATCTTATCATATTGAGCAGATTGAGGTTTACTGGTTGTTTCAGCGTCACTTGGTTTTTGCATCCCTCCTATAATTTCGTCGGTCCCTTCAAATTCTGCAGCAAATATCTTTGTAGTGCTATCGTTCATCGCGTTTCTCGCTGCGTCTTCGCTTGGTTCTCCGCTCAGATCAGAGTTAGACTGAGCGACAACTTGCCCTTTCATTCGTTTGTCGAGGTTGGTGTCGAAGCTAAAGTCTCGCAAGATCGAAACCTGCGTATTCGGCCGAAACTTAAATTCGTCTCCTTGGCCGTCGAGCACGTCGGTTACGCTGTTTTGAGGCATATTTCGATCAACGACCCGAATCACATTTGAGTCGATTACAAGATCAAAGTCCCATATGTCAAAGCAAGCCATAGAGCACTTATCCAAAATGTACTTGAGCGCATCGAAAATTGTCTCGTTCGTTTCAAACGCCACGACAACAAGTTGATACTCTACGTAGAGGTTATAAAGGAATCCTTGCTTGCTTGGATCGATAGAAGCGTCATCTAACTTTTTCGTAATTTGACTAGGTTTTGCCGTAAAGTCTCGAAACTTGTCAGATTGGCCGCCGACGTCGACAATACAAGTAAGCGGGTCCATCGACCGAAGCTGGAGCGGTTTACCTTCAGGTGAGTTTCCGGCACTGAAACTAGAGATAATCGAATCGGAACTGTCAAGCTTGAACGTTCGGATCTCTTCTTCTGAACTGTCTTCGTTTTTTACAAGACTGCTTTGGTTGTTTACGAGTTGTTCGATAACTCCCCAACTAATGTAATATCCGGCATCTGAAAATCCGCTTTCAAGATAGTTGAGATTTGACCCGCTTCCTTGTCCTACCGAAACTATACTGTCCGTCCTTTGAGCAGTTTTCGAAAGATAGTCCATGTACCCCTTTTGTATAAACTCATAGATTGGAGGTTTTACATCTTGGCCTTGCTTTTCTGGCTTTCGGCGGTTCTCCTGCTTTTCTCCACGAAGCTTCTCCATCGCTTTTGAGAGGCTCATTATTTCCGTGGTGCAAGAATAGCTTCCGTTTCCATCTGGAGAGTAGCTAAAGTCAACAATCGCCCCGGCGACAAAAGAATACCGCCCCTGCCCTTTTTTAAGCCTCCCGTATTTCGGATGATCGAACATACTTACCCCATTCGGCTTGATATTTTCATTTGCGGATTTAACGTCCGTACTACTGTTTTCATTGACCGAAGAAAACTGCTTTCGGATTTGGCTTTTGTTATTGGGGTCCAAAATTCCATTCGGCGGCACCGTGTTCCAACCCCAATCGACGATAACAGACGTGCCGAGATTCATGAAATACGGAAAAAGCGTGTTCAACTGTCCGATTGAATATGCTTTCCACTCGACCGTGCATTCGAAACTTTGAAGCTTCTCGTCGACCGAGACACTTGTTATCGATGGCTTCGGCCGATATCGCTCTCCGGTGCCGGAAGTCCGCTCGTAAAGATTGTCAAACCCGAATTTGATCTCTTCTCCAAGCTCCAAGTCTCCCCCCATCAAAATCCGGCGGCTGCCCAAAAAAGCGTCTTTAGGAGGCCGTGCGTTAGAAGGGCGAGCCGATTCGAAATCTGGTATTTTTCTCGGCCGGTAGTTTGACATCATTCGCATCCACGGAGACTTCGGCTTTTGGATTCCGGCCGGAACTCCGTCTCTTTGCACGTCTCGACGCCTATACATCTCGTCTTCGACGAACTGCGGAAATGTAGAAAACATTTGGATGCTCATCGCTGATCGTTTATTTGTTCGGTTTCTGCGGAGATGTTCGAGAGGTTTTGTGGAATCCGGAGCCGGGTGCCCGCCGGAACAATCCAGTCTCCTCTTCCCAAATTGTTTGCGGCGGCAAGCACCCACCAAAGCTTTGCGTCGTCGTAGTAGCGAAACGCAATGCGGTCGAGCCTATCTTGAGTTTCGACGGTAATGATCACGTCTGACGGCCGCCGTTCGACGTCGGGAAGGAGTTGGGTTTCATAAAAACTTTTTCCGGCATCGGTTTCTCTACTGCCTGCTTGTTCGTATCTTTTTATCATGGCGATTCGGTTGCAAATTCAAGTGCCCTGCCGTCGTCAGCGCCTTCCCTGTCACGCTCAGAATAATCGCTTGACTCGGTATCGCTTGTTGGAAGCTCAACTGGAGCTTGGCTTTCTGGCGACTCTCGAGAAGGATCTTCGACTTCGTCGATAAACGGAGCGTCGTAGTACTTCTGAAGCGCAAGTGGAGCACGCTTCTGGATCACTTGCCAGTCGACGTCGATTTCGATTCCCCTTGGAAGCCGACCAAGGTCTTCTTCGATCTCCCAAGCTACGTCGTCGTTTACGCTAATCGTAAGACTGTTCAAGTATCCGTACACGTCGTTGAACATATCTCCAATCGTAAGCCGCATAAATGGTGGAGTCATGTATCCTCCGCCGCCAGACGGAGCGCTGTAAGAGGCAGGAGTCGTAAGCCCCTTCAAGTAATTTACCTTCTTCCATATAGCCTTAAACTCTTCTTGGCTAAATGGAACGGCTTGAAAAGAAAAGCTAATCGTGTTGGAGTACCCACTATAAATATGCCCGGACTCCGGTCTTCCGGCGTAGTCTTGTTGTGACCACTCTGGAGAGAGGTTATCAGAGATTCCTTCAAGAAACGCCCGAAACACAAGCGATCCCTTATTTTCAATGTCGTAAAACTTGAACGGAATCATGTCTTTGTGCCTTCCGTCCCGGCCGTAGGCTTCTTGCTCTGGGTCGGCGTCTTCCCCCACAATCGGCTCCAAACGGTTGATCCAGTCCATCCGTTTTGTTTTCTCCCCGTCTTCGTTTTTCGCGGAGTAGTTTGGAAGCCCTCTGCTCTCTTCTTTGTTTGGAACGCCGCGGTGAATCGGGATTCGGCCGTCGGTAAATGCCCTGTTCTCGTAATAAGTGTCGTCGGAGCGTTCATTTTGAAGCTGCGCTCGAACTTCCCCGTCCCCGTTCACAACGTTTTCCTGTGAAGGGCTAGCCTCTGGGTTTGCATATGGGAAGTAGCTTCCTTGCTCGTTTCTGTCTTCGGAAACTTCATCGATAAGTGGAGTATACGAATCCAAAAGTTGCGGCTCGATGTAGGAAAGAGAATTTGGGTTCAACCGAGTCCCGGAAAATCCGATGTTGTCAATGTAAGGAGCGGAAGGATGGTAGTTGTCAATCCGCTCTTCACCATCGGAGTTTGGGCCGCCCTGCGGATCGTACGTTTTTGTGAAGAGGTATCCATTTCCGATTCCACCTCTTGAAGCTAACTGCTCTGCCGCAAACTGTGAAAGTTTTTCATCGTCTTCTGTTGAGAAGAGCGGCCGAATGTTTCGCACGTTTTCGGATCGGACACTTTCTATTTTGGACTTGGCGGCAGATCCGGTAACTGAAGCGCCCGGAAGCGGCGCCGTAGCTACTGGTGAAAGCCAAAACAAAGATCCGGTCATCTCTCCCCATTCGGTTTCGACCGCCTCTTCTTCGATTTGATCCTCAAATCGGCTGCTTTGCGGAACGTCAAGCCCAATCGCTCCAGCAACGTCTCCTATCGCTCCTGCTGAGCCGGATTCTCCGTCAACGTGTCGGGTTATTTGCTGTCCGGGGCGAACCGCCATTCCGGAAGCAGACGTTTGAAGTGGTGCAGTCGGGTCGTAAATTCTCGTCCGAACTCTTGGGTTTTGCCTTTGCAGGAACTGCTGTTTGATGTTGTAAGTAAGCCCTTTGCCCGAACCAAAGAACTTGCCCATTCGCACGGTGTCTTCGGCTGCAGACCCGATTGGAGCCGTACGGCTGTCTGCTTGCTTTGCGTTGGCGATTGCAGGGTTTCCTCCACCTGCCTCCGGGCGGCGAAGAATATACGGCTGGTCGGTTCCCATGTTCGGCAAGGAAAGCCCAGATCGAGGAATCGGGCTATCTCCAAGCGCTAGCTCCGTTCGGCCGTCTTCAAACTTATTTTCAAACTCACGGAGACGGATGGTCTTGTTTTCCTCCAAGAAGTTCTCCGACCGTCCGGGCGTGTTGAAGTCTCCGGGAGTGCTGCTTACAAACTCCGTGTCTTCTGGATTGATCTGATCTCTGTAGCGTTGAGACTGGTGACGAATCGGGACCTCCCACTGAGGTACGCCAAGTACGTTTTCGAAGAAGATTCCGTCGTCATTGGTTTCTGTAAAGCGGTCTCCGACATACGGACTTGCCTCAAGCCCAACTCGCTGGTGTTGGTTTGTTCTCGGGTTTTCTGGATCCCGGTCAACATCGGTCTGCCGGAAAGGTTGGTCTTGAAGCTGGTCGCCCGGCTCATTTGCTCCTGCCACAAACTGTTCGAGCTGGTAGTGCCCGCCTTCATCGTCGGGGTTGATTTGCGATCCGTAGTATGTAGCAGGTTGAAACTGGAGCGGTGGGTGTGGAAGTCCTTCGTGCGGCCGTGCGTTATGATAAGGCCCGAGATCAGCGATTTCGCCGCCCGGCTCGTCTCCACCAGCAACAAACTCTTCAAGCTGGTAACGCCCGCCTTCGTCGTTTGGATCGATCTGCGACCCGAAGTATTCGTCAGGCTGGTAACGGAGAGGTGGGTGTGGAAGTCCTCCGTGATAATCCCGGCGGTCAGGAATCTCTTCTCCCGGCTCGTCTGACCCAGCAACAAATTTTGAGCCAGCTTCTTCTTGGTAAATGTTTCCCTCAAAAGAAGGATCAATTTGCCCGTCGTAAACCTTCGGCTGGTGTCGGTGCGGTACCTGCCACTGCGGGGTGTTTAATACGTTTTCAAGAAACTCTCCTTTTGAGTTTGTGTCTGTAAACTGGTCGTCAAGATAAGGGCTTGCTTCGAGCCCCTTTCTCTGGTAGCGGTTTTGCTTTGGCCTTCTTGGAAACTGGTTGACATCTGTTTGTCGGAACGGCTGGTCTTGAAGCACCCCGCCCGGCTCATTTCCACCGATTCCGTCTGTGAACTCTACGTTTTGGGGGTTGATCTGATTAGCGTAGCGGCCGGAGTGGTGCTTTAGTGGAACTTCCCACTCTGGCCCGTCGGTTTCTCCGGTAAAGCTGGCGCCGATTCCATCTGTAAACTCTGCGTTCTCCGGGTCGATCTGATTAGCGTATCGCTCCGGGTGGTGGCGAAGAGGTACTTGCCATTCGGCCGAACCGTCGTTTTCTCCGGTGAAGCTAGCCCCCGTTCCGTCTGTAAACTCAGTGCTTGACGGATCAATTTGTTCTTTGAACCGTTTGGACTGAAAACGAATCGGCGCCTCCCACTCTGCAAGATTATCTCTTTTTCCGTCGATCACCTCAACAAAGTCTCCGCTAGAGTTGATCGAATTTGCAAAGCGTTTCGGCTGATACTTGAGCGGCGTTTCCCATTCGGGCACGCCACTTTCTTTTCCGGCGACGACTTCGATAAAGTCGGAGTCCTCATTTGCGATTTGCCCAGCGAAGCGCTTAGACTGGAATTGAAGTGGGGTTTCCCACTCCGCTACGGCGTCGTCTTCACCTGTGAAAAACTCTCCGACCCCGTCTCTATATTGGCTACTTTGCGGGTCGATTTGATTTCCGAAGCGCCCGGCAGGCTGGTAGCGAAGCGGCACTTCCCACTCCGGTACTCCGTCGGTTTCTCTAGCAAAGATGCCGTCTTCGTCTGTGTCGGTATAGTTTTCTCCAAGGTAAGGGCTTGCCTCAAGCCCGACAGGTTGAAAACGATTTTCTTTCGGCGCTTTCGGGTCCTTATCTTCGTCGGATTGGCGATACGGGTCTTGCTGGCCGGTCGGCCCTTGTGGGGTTATGTTGTCAGTTTTTTTTGGAGACTGCGGACGCCGATCCTCTTCGTTTATGTTATCTTCCTGCTTTGGAGATGGCGGCCTCGGGTCTTCTTCCGTTTTTTCTGGAATGTTTCCCGACTGCTGCGCCGACGGCGGCCTTGGATCTTTCTCTACCTTTTCCGGAATGTTGCCCTCTTTGTCTGCGGTTGGCGGGTGAGGGTCCTCTTCGGTTTTCTCCGGAATGTTTTCAGTTTTGTTTGGAGTCGGCGGCCGAACGTCTTTCTCCTTTCTCTCTGGAATGTTGTCTTCCGTGTTCGGCTCTCGAGGCCGTACGTCTTTTTCTTCTTTAGTTGGTATATTGCCTTCCCGCTTCGGTTCCGGTTTCTTCGTGTCTTTTTCTTCTTTCTCCGGTATGTTTCCCTCTCGGTTTGGAGAGTCTGGCGCGGAAGGCTTAGAGCCGATATTTTCGGTTCGGTTTATCTCTTCTTCGCTAACTTCTTCATCGTTTGGAGTAATGTTCCCGCTTGAAAACACCTCTTGAAAGTCGATTTCGGAAGCAGGAATGTTTCCTCCAGTTTTTGGAGATTCCGGAGCCGCATTTTCTTCCGGATCGATTTTTTCGCCGTTATCGACGTTTTGCTGACTCGTAGAGACCTCAAAGTCGGACTCCTCCATAGGTTCGGTCGTTGGAGGCTCCTCTGTCGGCTCGATGTTTCCGGACTTCTTGGTTTCGCTTCGATCTGCCTCCTCTTGCGGTATGTTTCCGCTTTGAAGCGGGCTTTCCGGTTTTGCAGCTTCTCGAAGATTGATTACAGAATCGGAAGGCTCCTCTGGCTTGTTTCTTTCATCCGGCTCGATTGAAGATTCGGATGGAGACTCAGGAGTTGCGCCCTCTTTTGCTTCCGGAGAGATGAAGTTTGGGTTTTCCGGCCGCTTGTCTTTGTCCGGTCGGATGTTCCGACGCCGCTTTGGCACTTCAAGCGACATGTCTTCGTCTGGCTCGATTTCTTTCTTGGCGTCTTCTTCTGGGTCAAACTCCGTTGGCTGAATGTTTCCGGTGTGCTGTGGAGGATCTGGAGCCTTATCGGATACAGGAATCGAGTTTCTTGGATCTTCGCTCTCGCCCCCTTCCTTTGGCTCGATGTTGCCAGACTGCTTTGCCGAGTCCGGAGCACTTTCTTCCGGTTCGATTTGACTTTGGCTCGGCGGCTCTCTGTCCCGGTCTTCCGGCTCGATTGGCGTTTGGTTTGGAGCCTCTCGATCTTGCTTTTCCGGCTCGATATTGCCACTTTTTCGCGTCTCGTCGTTCTCTGGGTCTTCTTGAGGAATGTTTCCCTCATTTTTGACATCCTTATTGACAAATTCTTGTATGTCGAGATCGTCGTAAAGACCCATATGCTTTTGTTGTCCGGTTCAGAGGTAAATATGGATCAGTTTGCAAATCCGGTAGACCGGACAATTTCTTTGTTGACCTTTCGCCCGTCGAGGTACACGGCGATGTTTCCATTTTGAAGCTGTTTCAAGAACTTCTTCTGGGTATTGAGGATTTGGCGAAGGATTTGCTTCACGTTGTCTTCAGAGGAGTCAAGGCGGATTTCATTTGTCTCCCCCTGTTGCTGCTGCGGCTGCTGCGCAGGAGCAGAGGTTGCGGCCGCCCGTTGCGGCCCGGTAGCCACGTCGGAGTCAACGGTCGCTACGTTTGGAGATTGGACATTGACTTGCGCCGCCTCTCCTTCTTGCCCACTGATTCCTTGAATCGTGGCGTTTTGAACCGTGATCATCGCGCTTTCAAGCATCATTTCAGAAGCAGACTTCTCTTTGCTTTTGGACTCTTCTTCACCGCCGCCCAAGCCAAGAAAGTTCATAACGCCTTCCCCCATGCTTGAAAGGGTGTCCATAACCGTCGATCCAAGCTCTTTCATTTTTTGAGCGGCAAAGGAGAACACGCCGTCCCCGAAGATTGTGTCGATTAGAGCTTCGCCAACCATATCGAGATCTGCAAGCGGCCCTTCTTCGGCTGGGCTGAATGGAAGGTAACTTCGGATTGTTGCCGTAATACTCTCCATTCTTCCGGCGAACATCTCTTCCAAGTTGAATGGAATAATCAGATCAACGAATGAAGAGGCCACGTCACCAAGACCTTCAAGCAATATGTCATCTAGATTCTGAAACTTTCCTTGGAATATTGCCGATCCGAGATCATAAAAGAGTTCGGTAAGCTCTTTGACGTAGCTTATTGCATCGAGAATCGGATCGAGCATTATCTTCATCGGTTCAACGGCCTCGTATAGCGAATTTTTAAGAGCGTTCATAGCAGACTCGCTACTGTATATCTTCTTTCCAAGGCTTGCCATGCGCTCTATAAACCCAACCACATATTGAATTCCAGATCCGATAGCACCGAACACGTGGTCAAGTTGCAACGCTTCTGCTACGGATCCTCCCCAACTTACGAGAGTCTTGAACCCGCTAACGAGATACGGTATCGATTCTCCTACTGCCCATATAGCACCCTCTACTAGCGACATGACATCGTTAAAAGAAACAAAGCTGGCTTTCAAGTGTGTAGTTTGCTCGTCGACAGTTATAAGGTGTTCCCAGAGCCCGGAAAAGAAGTCACTAACCGCATTAATATACGGCATCGTGGTTTCTACAATGCTATTCCAATTGTTAAATGCAACAGTTGCGCCTGTAATTGCTGCAGCAATTGCCGTAATAATAGTACCAATTCCAGTTAAGCTAAATGCCGTTCCAAGGGCACTGACACCTCCGACGAGACTATACAATCCGGAAACTGCAGAAGCGATATAAGATCCTCCCAAGTACGTTCCGATAGCTACACCGGCCGCCTTTACCGTTTCAATCAATACAGATGCAGTTGAATTCAACTCTTTCGCTTTTTCGGAACCCCCGCCAACAAGAGTGAGTAGATTATTAAACGGCGATGCTACTGCCATCAAAGAGCTGCCAAAGGATTCCCAACTGCTTTTCGCTTTGTCGGTGTTTCCTGCCAAGTATTGAACGCCTGCAGCGAGCGCTTGGATAGGAGAAAGAATAAGCCGAACGCCTCTCGCAAAGCCTTGAAGGATCGGATTGGCCGCTTCAAGCGTTGCTGTAAGCGCCGGAAGAACAGCTTGCGTAAGATCGGTTACGACAGGAAAAAGCTCTTCTGCTAAGACGAAGTAAAGAGCATTGAACGTTCTCGTGAGTTCGGAAACTTGATCAACGCTTCCCTCTGTAATTACTTGTTCGAAGCTAACATCTCCTTCCATAAGCGCTTGCGTGCGCTCTGCTTGCGTGTTCAGCCGATCAAGTTCTCGTCTTCCCTCAACAATTCCTTGGATTTCCTCAAAGTTCATGCCCGGAATTGCCTCTTCAAGAGACATTCGAGCAAAAGGATTGAGATTTTCAAGATCAATTCCTTGAAGCTGGTTTTGAAGCTCGTCTAGAGCCTCTCCCTGCCCTTGATAGCTGGCTTCAATCAAGGCAGTTGAATTGAGCTGCTGCCCGGTGAGCATACTTGCCTCTTGAAGCCCTTGAACAGTTCCGGTTATGTCGGTAAGAACACCTTCCTGAAATTCCGAAACAGCTTCTATACTTGTTCCAAGTCTCTGTGCTTCAACTGCTGCTTCTGCCAATTTACTTGCGCTTTGTCCGGAGAACTTGGCGACCTGAGAAGAGTTTTTAGCTATATCTTGAATTGCCGCTTGAGGAGCTACTTTCTTTGCTCGTGCAAGCTCTCTCGTTTGTTGCGCAAGCTGCTGAGAAGATATTCCCGTAGACTCCTCAATTCGTGTAAGATTTGATTGAAGGGTTGCGGCTTCAGATCCGGAAAGAGCGAAGCCTTCTGCAAGCGCCCCGACCTGCGTTGTCAATTGCTCTTTCGTCGTCGTTCCGGTTCGTGCAATTGCAGTTTGAACAGATCCAAACTCTTCGCGAAGCCCTCCAAGAATTTCTCCTGCCGCTCCAGGATCAAGTCCAAATTCAGCTAGCTCAGCGGAAGTGCTTGCAGTAACCTCGCGAAGCTCTCTCATTCGCTCTGCGCCAATTCCGGTTTCTTCTCGGAAGTCTCTTGCCGCTCCAAAGGCGTCTTCAACGAGATCAACTGCAAAAATAAGCGGAGCAATAAACGCTCCCAAGGCAACTCTTGATGCAGATATCGCGCCTTTCACTTTGCTAAACATAGCCGCAATTCCTCCAGCCTCCTCTTGAGCTTCTTGCATTGCGGCATTGAAGCCTTGGAAGTCTGGGTTTGTTATCGGTGCAAGTGCAGTGTCAACGGCGCTTGCAATGCCTTGAAATACGTTTCCGTCCCCAAGTTCTTGTAGGGTACCCCCAACTGCAAGAGTTTGTTCAACTCCTGGCACGCCAGCTTGCTCTGCGGCGCCAGCGGCTCCCATTTGAGTTTGAACGTTCTCGAAGTATTTCGATACGACTTCTTGAAGCTCTTGGCCAACTCCCTCAACGTTTTCAAATTGACCTTCAATATTTTCTTGAAGCGCCTCTTGTGCCTTTTGAGATATCTCGGCAATTCGGTTTTGGCCTTCAGATAACGTTGCCGCTCCACTCTCTACTTCTTGAATTGTCTCTTGAACTTCAGTTTGCAGCTCTTCAAAAGTCGGTTGCAACTCTTGAAGCGCTTCGTTTGAAACTGCTGAACTTTCACCTAAAGCAACAAAGACGTCGTTGAGCGTTTCTGCGTCTTCAGCGATTTGCTGGAACCCTTCTCCGATTTGTGCCGCATCAGTTTCCAAGCTGCTCTCTACTGCATCGACCGCCTCTTCACCAATCGTGTCTTCAACTTCAAGTCCCTCTTCTATTGCGAGTTCTTGAGCCAAGACTTGCTCGGGGCTGAACTCTTCATCCGGAAGAATTCGGTCGGCCTGCTCTTCGATTCCTTCTTCTGCATTCGAAACTTCAGCGCCACCACCGATGTCGTCAACCGCCTCTTTTAAATCTTCAGACCCCTCTTGTATAGCAGTCTTGAACTGCTCTACGGCGCTATAAATACCTTCAGGGCGCTCGCCCCCCTCGCCCATTTCAGAAATGAGCGCATCTAGCTGGTCGGTAAGTGACTGCAGCTCTTCTTCCATTAAAGTTTGTCGATAATACTTTGTGCAAGATCATCGATCTCCTTGCCTCTCTGTTGCATATCTCGAATCTTCCGAAGGTATTCAGCAAGGTCTTCGTCCCGATTGGAGATTCGGTCAATGACGTTTTGCTGACTTTCCGGATCCATTTGCCGGAACTTTTTTATCAGATCTCTAAATGCTTGAGTCATTGGACTTTGTTTTTCGGGTTCAAGGTTAAATAGGGCTTAATAAAAAAAGCCAGCGTCTCCGCTGGCTTTCCCTTATTAGATATCTTGCTTTAGCTTGTCGATCATTTGCTCCAAGTCCTCTGCCGCCGCAGGGTCTTCTTCGGGCGCCTTATCGGAAGACTCTTCTTCTTGCTTTTCTTGCGGGTTTTTCGGGGGGTCTTTTCGCCGCTGGCGGGGATTGCCGGGGCTTCCGGTTCGCTTTTCCCGCTCTTCTTCGGTGCCAAACACCTTCTCCAAATCTTTTTCGGCGTCTCCGGTGCTCTCGTCGGACTGCTTCCGGATTTCCTCCATAGCCTTTTGAGTGTCTTCGGCCGAAGCGGTTGGGGCGCCGCCACCTCCGCTACTGTCGCCTTCCATCGCTTTTTTCTCCTCTTTCTTGATCGATTCGATCTCGTCTATAAGAAAGCGACGAACATAAACAGGCACTTCAGAATAAAGTTCACTAAAGCTAAACCCACCGTTAGAGTAATAAATAAGTCTTGTAATCGCCTTAAAAACTTTCGGCATATGATCACTCGGTAGGAAAAAAAAATGTTTCATCCAACGGGATGCGAATGTTTTCCATATGTGCGCAAAAATCGCATATGAACTCGTAATCCAAGTTCAAGTCTGGGTTGATCCGTTGAACTTCTTTCCGGAGTTCGAGGCTGTCCTTCGCTGGCATTTCGTCAACGAACTTCCGGATGTCTTTGATGTCCCGGCTTCCGTCTACCTCTTCGATCAAATAGCGGAGCCTTGTGGTCATGTTTGTAGACACTTGCTTCCCCGCAACTTTCTTGTTGCCCTTTCGAGCGTTTCTTTTGACCCGGTCGATTTCATTTTCGATGTTTTGCGTGTCTCCACGGGTCAAAAGCGTAAACACGACATCTGCTCCGGTAACAGGAAGCGTAAAGTCAAACTCCGTCTGGTTCTGGTCAAACTCGTCGAATGGAACGTCTTTGCTTTGAATTTCGGTAAGATCGGCGGTTTTCTGATTTTGCTCTCCGCAAACCGGGCACTCCGTCTCAAATGCGTATTGCGGCCCGTATGCCAAAATTCGTGTAGAAAGCATAATGCCGCCGACGTCTCCGTTGAGAACGTCGTCAAGATCAACCCCCTCTTCGACGATCACGCTTTCAAGAAGCTCGTCAATGACTTCGCCTCTCTGGATAAGCTGCTCGTCGGTCAAAATGTCTTCGTCTGCAGCCGTCATATGGCGAATCTGAATCGTCCCCTTTGAAAGCGGGTGGTCTTCCGGATAAAAGTATCCTTTTGACGGAAGCTCAATTGGCTTTGACTTTGTTTCCATAACAGTTTTTTGGTTTTGCGTTCAAATACAAATTGGCACGGAAGCCTTCTCGGCCTCCGCACCAATATATAGAGTCTTCATTCAAATTTCGAGGTGAATTTTGGTTAAACTCCAAACCGATCTTCGATCTCTCGCCGGTCGTATGGAAGCTTCTCCAAGTAGTCGCCCTGCTCGATATCTCGGGCCATAATGTCTGCGTACTGCATTACATTCGGTGCTTTGATCGGATTTCCGGGCGGTCCTGCCATGTCAAGCACTTCGACGCCAGATCCCGTTCTTTTGGCGAGAACGTCAATGTATTCGGCGCCCCCGTACTTCGGATCTGGATTTGTCATTGCGTAAACTTCAAGCTCGCCTCCAGCTTCTGTGAGGCGTTGAAGCTCTTCTCGAATGATTGTGCGAAGCTTAGATTCTGTAAGTTTCATTGGTGTGGTTTTGTTAGCTTATAGTTCAAGTGCCTGCGACGGGAGTCGAACCCGCATTAATGCCGAATATCGGAAAGTTGAAAGAGTGTAGAGGGCGTTATACCCTTTGGCCGCAAGTTGTCCTACGCAGGCGAGCGTTCTTTAGATCTTCGGGTACTCTGGCATCTGGTCAACGTAGTGGCGGTCGAAGTGATCGATCATGTTGCGAAGCTCCGGGTTGCTCATTTGCTGGATCAAGTCGTCGATCAAGTTTTCGGTTCGGCCCCGAAGCTCTGCCATGTGGTCAAGAAGGGCGATCAGATCTCCGGTGTTTCGTGAATCTTTCACTTGTTGCCGGATGCCTTGCATGTCGTACATTCGGGCAATATAGTGAATTGCATCTTCTAGAGACTCACGGCCCATCGCCTTTGCCATCTCTTCAAGCACCTTTTGGGCATTTGGAAGAAAGCGCCTCATGTCTTGAAAGATTTCGTAAAGGCGGTCAAAACTCCGTGCGTTTTCTGCTCGAGCCCGAAAGGTGTCGCCGCCCATCTCACGAAGAAGCTTCTTTGTGGCGATCTTTGCCGCCTCTTCAATTTTTTGGGTATCCGGCTCCCCGTCTTCATCCATGTACCAACGGCCGGAAGTGCCATCTGGAATTTGAAAGTCTTGGACTCCGGAGCGCTCTCCGATTGACGTTTCCGGCTCGCTTCGGAGAGTGTTGTACTCCTCGGAAACGATTTGCCTTATCTGGTCCCGAACGTTTCCGTCAGACTCGTTTTTGTACCATTGGTCTTCCGAGTCTCCAAGCTCTTTCATTCGGTCCACTCGCTTTCGAGCAGCGATTTCTTCATCGGTTTCTTCAACCGACTGCAAAACCTTGGAAATTTCTTCTTGAATTACTTTTCGTAGCGTCATTTTACTTTAAGTTGGGTAGTTTGATACTGTTCGCTTGTCTCCTTGAAGAAGCTTGATTACGGTTTCTGGATTGTCGTAGTAGTCAGGCATCGAACGTGGCGTAGCGCCGCCAGCGCCAATGAACTTAAGCTCTCCGTTCGGCCCAATCTTTACGTCGTTGATGTACCGGCCGCCGGGTTGGTGAGCCCAGCTAACGGTAATTGGGTTTCGGCTTGTGATATCGACGACAATATTGCCGATCTCGTATCCCCCGTCAACCTTGTTCCCGTTTCGTTCAAGATAATTTTTGATCTCTTGGTAAATCTCTTCTTGAACTCGTGGGGTTTGCTGGTAGTCTTCAGGGCTTTGAGAGATCGAATTTCCGTACTCCGCAAGCTCTTCTCGAATGATCTTACGTAGCTTTGATTCGGTAATCTTCATTATCCGTTCGTTGGTTGTGGAGATGCTTGCTTGTACTGCCGCTTCATTTCTTTGTTGCGGACAACATACATATCGAACATCGTCTTCAAGCTATGCCCTTCTTCTTGGCGAATTCGGTCGAGCTTCGGTTCTCGGGTCAGAAGCTCTCTCATCTTATCTTCACGGAAAGAAAGCTCGTTGACTTGCTGCTTTTTTGCAAGCTTTTGAAGCTCTTCGCGAATAATGTTTCGCAATTTGTCTTCGGTAAGTTTCATGGCGTTTTTGCTGTTGATGTTAGATTCTGAAAGTTGTGACAAAAGACTTTTAAGATTGTCACTTTTGCCGATACGCTCTTCTTTTCCAATTGGCCGCTCTCTTTCTGCGCTATATTTTCTTTTGGTTAAAATGTAAGAGTTTGGATTTTTGAAAACTTTATACCTGTAAAAAGGCATCCCCATGTTTGTAACACTGTCTTTTTCTGCAACGCCTCTTGAATATATGCTATGTGAAGGAAATCCGAAACGCTGCAAAATAGTTTTTCACGGTCGGAAAATGGAACTGTGTCAGGCATTTTTGTTTTTTGTGTTTGTGTGTATATATGACTTAGCGTCCTGCAAGTACCTGAAAAGCGGAAACAAAGTCTATCGCCGCCGTCGGGTCTTCGTTGTATGAAATCTCTTCATCGATGAACTGTTGCATTTCTGAAATGCTCGAGCCAAGTGGGCCGCCTTCAACTTGAACCGTCACAGTGCCGTCTTTGGCGAACATAAACATCCTGCCTTCTTTCATAAGGTCTTGCCGCCTGTTGTATACCTGAAAGTCTGATTGGAAACTTCGGTCCCCCAAAATTGCATCTTGAAACTCGATGTCGTAGTTGTTTTGAAGCATCCCCGCAACCTTTTTAATCGTGCGCTCCATGAACTTGTTGATGTGCCCGTTGACAGACAGGGCAGGAGGCTGGGTGCGCCCTTTTTGAATATTGATTTGCTCTTTGATGACAGAGCGGATTTTCTTTCGCAATTTCTCTTCGGTAAGTTTCATATCTTGATTTTTATTTCATGGTTCCAGGTCGCCCACCGGATCGAGAAGAAAACTCGAATCCGAATTGGCGAATGATAGCTCTTCTTGCGTCGGTGCCGTGTTTGTCTTTCATCGCCCCCTCAACTCCAGTAACAGTCATTCGAATCGAAGGAAATCCCTCTTCTTCAATAGCGGGATCGATATAAAGCCGCCGATTGTCGATCCCAACTTCTCCATAGTGATGAATTTGAAGTATTTCTTGGTGATCTTTCAATCGTGAAAGAGCCAAAAGTACGTCGGCCGCATTTCCTTCGATTCCAAAATTCATAATCTCCGCCCCAACCGGAATGTCGTCTCCACGGTCGTAAGAGTCTGGAGTTACAGTCCAATTTCCTACTTTTACTCCATTTTTTTTCATCGTCCTCACGAACGGCCATATATCTTGGTAGTCGACGTATTCGCGCTTCGGAAACTTCACAACGAAGGATACGCTCGTGTCTTGAAGTTCGTCGAAACCCGAAGCTTCAATGAGCTTTGAAAGCTCTTCACGAATTACTTTTCGCAATTTGTTTTCGGTAAGTTTCATCTGGTTATCGTTTGGTTTTAGCGTTCGTTTCGTAGTCTGCAAGCTCCCCATATAGGTCTTTCATATTTTCAAGGATGCCTTCTGCCCAATCTCCGTCCGTGTCAGGGTCTTTTTTTGCCATCCGGACCAACATGGTAAGCTTCGGCTCGACGGTGCTCTCAAGCGCCTCTCGTGCCTCACGTGCCACATCTCCGGTCATTCGGGCTTCTTTAATAAGCTCTTCACGAATTATTTGTCGAAGTTTGTCTTCGGTAAGTTTCATAGCGTTTTTTATATTGTTCCTGTAGATTGCTGTGCTACGTCTTGGTGGTCCATCTCCGTGTGATCGTCGACGTACTCTTGCGGGGAAGCGTAAGCTTCACCCGGCATTCCAGAAGCGGTAAGCTGCCCGTCATCGTCTCTTCGGACCTTGTTGTTATACTGATATCCGACTCCCCGGTCCATGTACGTATTCGGGCCGTCCGCCACTTCTCCTTCCGGCATCGGGTCGTCAGCTTCCGGCTTTTCCATTTGGATGTATCCGGCAAGCTGCGGAATCGTTAATGTTCGGGCCTGTCCCGGCGGGGTGTAGCGAGTAGAGTTCGAGCCGCCGGAATCATATGCGCTTGTGCCTGTGGCTTCAGCAATGCGCTCTTGAACCCGCTCTTTAAGTATTTGTTTAAACTTCATTATTTCTTAGCATTGGTAGAACGATTCAATGTCTCGCTTTCTTTGGCTTCCGGTCATCCTATCGACTTCTTCCCCGTCTTTGAAAAGAACAAGCGTCGGCAAGCCCATAACGCCATATTGTTGCGCAAGCTCTGGGTTTTCGTCCACGTCAAGCTTTGCAATTGGGCCGTCAACGTCTTCAAGCATCGGAGCCATTTGGCGACAGGGGCCACACCATGTCGCAAAGTAGTCAACGAGAATACAATCATTTGATGAAATAACCTCTTCAAAATGTTCTTTTGACTCAATTTCAATCATAATTTAAATGTAGTCTCTTTGTCCGGGTGATTCTCCTTTGATGTATGCTGCTTTCTCTTTGATTGCGTCGACGAGCTTCTGCACTTTTCTCGCTTCTCCGGTAATGCCCATATAGCTTGCATATCCCGGTTCAGGTCGTTCAAGCGGATTTTCAGATGTTACAAGGCGAAGCCCGTCGGTTTCGAAGACGTACTGCTCAGTACCGTAGTCTGTCGTTTCTTTTTTCGGCCCTTTCAAACCGACAGTATCGATTACAGACCGAAAAGATTTGGCGTTTCGAAACTCGGTGAGGTCAAATCCGTATTCCATTTGGCCTTCACCACCGACTCGGGCTTCTTGCACGACTTCATGGATTCGCTTTCTCACGACCCGCCGAAGAGCGTTTTCGCGAATCTTGTTGTACTTCTGCGGGTTGTTCAAGGCGTGACTTTTATTGACCTTGTAGTAGTTTCCGCTTTCGGCGTTCTCGACGCCTACACGCTCTTCAACGTCTTCTTCTTCGTCGTGCTCTTCGCCTTGGATTACCTCTTCTTCTTCATCGTCATCTTTCATCTCTTCGACGATAAGCTGCCGGATTTTCTTTCGTATGCTCATTACAGTGCGTTGATTTTTTCGAGTTCTTGAATAGCGACTTCTGCGGCGTCGTTCGGGTCAGCAGGAGCCGTGAATCCCGTTCGGACTTTTCCTTTGCGGTCGTACACCTGAACGCTGATTTCTGGACCAGGTGCCCCTCGGCTTCCTCCACTTCTTACATATAGATCAAGGATTCCGCTTAAAGGAGATTCGAACCGAACGACGTCTTCATTTTCCGCTCCGACGTGAGGTCGGAACTCTTCTCCGGTCTTTTGCGCCAAAGCGTTCGCGAAGTCGCGAATGAACGATTCGTCCATTCCAAGCTCGGTGAGCTTCGAAAGCTCTTCTCGAATGATATTTCGTAGTTTGGATTCTGTAAGTTTCATTGTATTTTTATTTTTTGATTCAAAGTCTTCTTCATCGTCTCCGAAGATCTCCATGCCGAAGTATGCTTGAAGGTCTTGTGCTGCTTCTGGTGTCATCGGGCTTGATTTTTGAGTATCATTTCGAAAAGCCGTGAAGCCTTCGACTTTCGGCCGTTTTCGTCAAAGACCTCAAGGTTGCTGGCAACAAGGTACTCGTCGCCATTCGGAAGTGTAACAACTTCTCCCGTGCCAATAGGAATACGCCCTTCAGTGTCTCTTTCGACTTGCGCATTGGGAATAAGACTATTCACCACCGATCCGATTTTTCCTCCCGGAACGTTTCGGCCAATGTCTTCTCGAATAACTTCTCTTATGATTTTTCGTAGCTTTTGTTCTTTCATTGTTGTTTAAGTTGCTTTAATATACATCAACTGTTTTGCTGCCGGATTTCGGTTTGAAGTCTTTCTTTCGCATAACCGTGATCACCGTGAGTTCGAACCTGCTTCCCTGCCGATCCAAAGGGTCCATCGTGCAAACCACATTCAAGTCGGTCTTGTGATCGCGAATCACGATTTCATCGTCGATGTCGATCTGGTCAAGAAGCATACGCCGCTTGATTTCATCGACGCCTTTCTTTGCCGTCGCCATGATTTCATCATCCGTGATCCGCTCGTCGTGGCGGGTTTGCCTTTCTCCAGCGTGACGAGTCTTGTCGACGTTAACGACGATCTCGATTTCACTCGAAAACGAGCCAACTGGCTTTTCAGTCAAAAAAGAAAGCTCTTCCCGTACAATACGGCGAAGAGCCGATTCAGTAATCTTCATCGTGTTGAAATTTTGTTTCCTATGTCATAAAGTTCGTCCATAACGTCTTGAACGTCTTCTCGAATGTCCTCTGCCCATCCTGCCATGTCCGGATCGGATGATTCAAGACTTTTGATCATCTTGTTCATCCGGCTAGTAACTTCGTTTTGAAGCACGCCCCGAATTTCAATTGCCATATCCGCGGGGTTTCGAGATTCGCGAAGTTCAGATTTAATTTCTTGCCGAACGATACGTCGAAGTTTATCCTCTGTAAGCTTCATTGTCGTTTTGTTATGCGTGTTCAAGCAACCGTTCAACTACCTGTTGTCGGTTCCTTTCAATGTCGGTTTCCCAAAATACGAGTAAATCTTTGTCGTTTTCTTCTATAACCTTCTTTTTCTTCTCGTCATTTCTTACCGTTTTCTTTTGTATATCATACTTCGGGTTTTCATATCCAGCATCTTCATTGCAGTGGTGAAAATCGCCATGAACTTCTATGTATGTGTCTGTTTGTGGTAAATAGAAGTCGTAAGCAAAACCTTCAAATGGTTCTTGAAAGTTATACTGTATATCAAGTATTTCAAGTATAGACTCAAATTCTTTTTCCAGATTGCTTTTATTATTCTTTCTCAAATTATCTCTGCAATCTCTAAGATGCTCTTCAAGCTTTTTTTGGTGCGAGTCACTAAACTCTCTACCCTTCAAGGCTTCTGATATTTTCCTTGCTCGTTCCGGGTTGTTCTCTTTCAACATCTTCCTGTGAAGCTTCTGAAGTCCTTCATTTTCTGGATTTTCATCGAGGCTCATACCTTTATTCCAAGGCTCCCGCTCGCCTTCTTTAAACTGTTTGCGGCGAGTTTCGGCCGATTTTTTCAATCCTTCTTCTGTGTAAAACCCGCCTTGATCGCGAACATGGTGGCCTTGCTTATATTTGGCGAACTTATACCCTTTATCAGATCCTTTCTGAAAGTTTACTTTCTCGCCACATCCACATTCACACTTTGGCGTCTCTCCAGCGAAACAAAAATCTTCATATAACTTTTTTGGACCATCTCCTTCGCAATACCGTCCAGCGTGCCGAACAAGGCTTTCATAATTTTCGTAGCTCTTGTCGCAATACGGACACTCAAATCCAGTGGCATCATCATGCCGCTTATTCAGGTGAATTTTGAGCGCTACTTCGTTTCGAAATTCGGTTTCACAGTGTTTGCATTCAACCATAACTTACAAGCAGTTGTTGCTGAAAATACTTAACTCAACTCCACTTATAAGTATGATTGAAAACCCTAACCTTTACTTTTGACTATGAAATAGATGCGAAAACACTGCGTAATCGTAAGTGAAACTAAAACTGCATTACAGGATAGTCGTACGTAAGCGTAAGCTCGATAGTGTGCTCGGCGTCGTCGTCCCAAGACACGTCACCGAAGCTTACGTTTGAAATGAACGCTCCTTTCAAGGTCCACTCTTCAACGAATGCGCCTGTCGGGTCAAGCGTGTTGTACGTTACGTCTTTCTTGTAAAGGTCTGCGTAGGAGTCTCGTCCTGTTACTGCCTCGTGGTGAAGCCGTACCCACTCCATAACAATCTGACTGCCGGATGGAGAAATCGGGTCGTAAAGCGTGAGGCTAATGTCGGAGTACTCCTGTACTTTCCCCTTCAAGCGCCGATTGATGTTGATGTGTGGAAGCGTAAGCGTGTTGAAGTCAATCTCTGGTCGAGAAGCTTCGCGAATCATGTACGTCGGAATGCCTTCAATGAAGAAAGCAAACTGGTTTTTGCGCTTTGGCTCAAATTCTGTATAAAAAAGTTCGTTTTCTGGAAGAACAGCCATTTGCTATTTTGTTGATTGAAGTTTTGTTTTTGTAACCACGTTGCTCAAAAAGTAAATAGAATTTTTTCAAGCAACTTTCAAACGGGGCGTTTCTGTTTATATGTATACGTCCAACATAAAAAAAGCCGCTGGGTTACCCAGCGGCTTTTGAATTCAACCCATAAATACTATGTCTTCTTACCGTTCCACCACCTCCACTTCTCGTGGGGAAAATTGATACTCTCCTTCGGTATTAGTGATGTAAATTGGTTCGGGGTCGTGATCCCAAACCTCAGTGTTCATATTTTTGGCTTTTTCAGCCTTCACGATTTTTCCTTGATATCTTCCGGTAAGAATTTTTACTTTGACTTTATTATGATAAGCCATTGTTCTTCGTTATATTGAAACAAGTGCTGCTTCTATCGTTATATAGGAAGCCCCACTTTTTTATATTATGAAGACTCTGTTAACCAATAAGCGTTTTTCGCCCACTTGCAATTGTTTTTTGCTTTTGACGCTCTGCGTCCCCATAAGCAGACCGAAGCCGCTCGCCCAAGATGCCTCCGGTCAAGGAAAGCACAAACGAAAACGGAGTTAGCACGAAATTTGAAATAAGAAATCCGACAAAGTACGGGCGGCTTTGCGGCCGGATGTAATTGTACGTCTCGTAAGCCATGTACGTCGTCCAAATGGCAGCGAAAGTGAGGTAGGAAGCAAACAGCATTTCAATAAGTCTTTGTTTTTTGAAAATTCGGTGTTATACAAGCGTGCCCCGCCTTCCGGCAGGGCTGCTTGTTTGTTATCAGTGGATCCGGTCGGATTCGAACCGACGTCCAAAAGTTCATTGCCAACGGCATTGTTCACGGTCATAGTAGCAAATTCGATTCACGCTTCATCCTTATGCTACGGAAGGTAATGAGCGTATATTACGTGTTTTCTATTCTTTACAAGACGCCCCACGTAAAGGACGGCGCCAGTTATGGCGATCTGCCGATTAAGCGGCACCGTAGCACATTCGGTCTTGGCGTGTTATTCGGAGGGCCAGCCAGTTGCCGAATTTACCTATCGGCGTCAGGGCTACGATGGCTGTGGGGCTACGCCCCAAAGGACGGGGAGGCTCGAAAGGAACCTCCCAATCGCCTACGCACGGGCAAGCTCTCGCTCGCTACCGACGTTGGCGATGTCCTCTGCCGTAAATCCGGCTGCAGCAACAGCACGATTTGTGCCATTTATAATTCACTCGCATTTATTTTCGGCGCCCAATTAGCGAAGCGCCGGACCGTGACGTTAGCTCCGCAACTTCTGTCGAAGCCAATCGGACCCGTATGTGAAAGAACTACCGAAGGAGGTTGAACCTAACAACGTCGGTTTGCACCTTATCCTTCTGCCCAAGAACAAAGTTTTTCTTTCTTGTATTGATAACACGCAGGGAACCGTTGTTTGTTCCCAAGAAGCGTGTTCTTCATAATTTCTTTATTCGTTTTCGTTCTTCGGATATATAAGTTACCGCTTTTTAGCTTAGTTGTTTTTATTCCAAAGTCCAACAAGCTCTTTACAAGAGTGTCAAGTGAAGACTTTGCAAAACCTTCTGTGCAAAGAAACACGCCTTCGCTTATGTGCCCGTCTCCAAGTATCCAGTGCAAAAGGCAGTCTCCATCTACTGCAAAGTTATCCGGAACTTGCTTTTTTCCATCGGGATACCAAGTTTTACGAAGGTTCTTAAACACACTTTTCGTTCTTACTATCCATCGTTGATACTCGTTATTTGTTCTATCATCAACATATGTGTTTTCGGTTACATTTACCGATATATTTTCTTCATTAAACTTTTCGGTTAAAAACTCGGCGTATTCTTTTTTAGCCGTTGTATGTGTATATCTTCCATCGGGAACTATACTTCCGTCCGATACGAGTTCTCCATTAAACCAACTGGGAACTTCATTTTCGGTCCATACATTTTCATTTTCGTTTAGCCGCTTTCTATTTAAATTTTCTCGCTGCGCTTTCCGTACTATGGACTTCCAAGTTCTATCGGGGAACTTTTCCAACAGTTCTTTTCTCGGCGTGTCATAATAATACTCTTGCAGCGTTTCAACCTCTTCGGAACTCCAACGAGCCATAACACTTAGTATCTTTGTTCGTTTTTATATATCAACGAACAACAAAATTTTCTATACCAAGTCATACCCAAAGTGTTAAAATTCTGTAAAAGCCATGTCGGACCCGTTATGTAAAGAACAAAGGGCAAGGATTGGACCTGACCGCAAGGGGT